>ERZ802822.217-NODE-217-length-42439-cov-9.392970_pt1 | contig 42439 bp, 40 predicted proteins | sample MGYA00345649_ERZ802822 | MGnify/ENA primary metagenome ERZ802822 (study PRJEB30503, sample SAMEA104212359) | marine metagenome | biome: Westerlies Biome; feature: [SRF] surface water layer (ENVO:00010504) within the epipelagic zone...; material: water...
GGGAATTGAATAGTAAGAATGATTGAGAATATTTTTGTTAAATTGAGTGAAATGTTAACGACAAGTATATTGAATGACTTGATGTTAACCATATTTTATTAGGAGTTGTTTATGTATACGATTGGTATTATTACAGGGATAGTATTTTATTTGGGTTGTATCTATCTATATTTTTTATTGGATAGAATGGTAGATAAGTTAGGTGAGATAGATGACCGCCTAACCGAGATGCGAATTGATATGGCAGTTACGCAAACCGAAATCAAACGAGCACAAGAGTTGGTGGAACGCAATATTGATTCTGACCCTTATCCATCTTCAATTAAAAATTAGATGAGTTTAAAAAATTTAGTATATGCAATGAAGATTATTATCTTTACATTATAGGCGAAGGAGAAGAGAGAAAAAAACTTGAAAATAAAATGTATGAGCATGCTACTAATCTTGAATTTGAAGATGCTTCAAGAATTAGAGATGAGATTTCAAAAATTAAGGATTTTGTTTTCTCATCATCAGATGACACGTGAATATATTAATATATTTTTATAATAGTTCTTCCAGCTACTTTCCCAGAGACCATTTTCTTAGAATAATTTATAACTTCTTTAAGATTAATACAATTTTTGTTAATTAAACTAAGCTGACTTGGCTTATACTTGTTGGAAAGTTTTTCCCATATAAATCTTCTTTTGTTATTTGGGTAGTTAGTTGAACTTACACCTAGTATATTAATTCCTCTCATAATTAAAGGGAAAACAGTGGTATTTAAGTTATAACTGGAGGCCATACCTACGGATACAATATTACCATTATCTTTTGTACTTTTGATAAGCCAGTCTAATAATTCTCCCCCAACATTATCAATAGAACCTGCAAACAGCTTATTATTTAAAGATTTTTTTTCCAAAATTTTAGGAATAATGACTGAGGTTGCCCCGATTTTTTTAAGATATGGAATGTAGTTTTTATTTCTAGTAATTGCAATAGTTTCAAATCCAATATTACTTAAAATATTTATTGAGATACTTCCAACGCCACCAGATGCACCTGTTACTACTATAGGCCCAGAACCAATACTTTGTTTATTTAGTAGCATTTTTTCTATAGAAATAGCTGCTGTAAAACCTGCAGTACCAATTTGCATAGAACTTAGTAAACTCAATTTTTTAGGCACGTGAAGTAAAATATTATCAGGAACATATATGAACTCAGAAAAACCACCGTCTATTGTTTCACCTAGACCGGAACCTGTGGCAAGCACTTTCTCACCTTTATTAAACTTTTTAGATTTACTATCTATAACAGTGCCAGAAAAATCTAAGCCTGGAACCATCTCTTCACCTCTGATAATTTTAGACTTTCCAGAAACTGATAAAGCGTCTTTATAGTTAAGACTAGAATATTTTATTTTTACTAAAACTTCTTTATGTTTTAGCTCACGAAAAATCTTAGTCCTAAAAGAAATATTATGTTCATTATCTTTATAATCTATTACTAATGAATTGAAGCTTTGCATATGTTAATTTAATGATTTAAATAATTGGTCAGCAATATCATTAGCAGATTTTAAAGAGTCATTTATTATAGTCACGTGTCCCATTTTTCTACCTTTCTTAGCTATGGTTTTATTATACAAATGAATATGAACATTACCATCTTGAATTGCATTAAAATCAGGTGCTTTTTCATTCCATAATTCCCCGAGCAGATTAATCATTACTGCAGGAGAAATTAATATTGAATCTTCAGATTTTTTATTTGATAAAATATTAACTTGATGTTCAAATTGAGATATATTGCAGCCTTCAATAGAATAGTGCCCGCTATTGTGTGTTCTAGGAGCAATTTCATTTACAAGAATTGTTTCATTTTCATCAATGAAAAATTCTATACAAATAACACCTTTATAATTTAAGTTTTTAATAATTTTTTCGGTTATTTTTCTTATACTAGTATTGACTTCGTTATTAATATCAGCTGGCACCAAAGATTTATGTAAAATATTATTTATATGAATATTTTCGCTAATTGGAAGAAAAAAAATTTCATCACCGTATGAAGCGGCAACTTGAGAAACTTCTTTTTTCAAATTAACTTTTCTTTCCAAAATAAAATCTTTAGATTCTAATTCAATATACGCATTTAAAAGTTCTTGAAAATTACTCACGATTTTTTGACCCTTACCATCATATCCAAAAGTACTTGTTTTTATAATATATGGCCAGTTGCTTATATTACTAAGCCGATCTAATTCTTTTTTTGATTTTATTTCAAAGTATTCTGTAGTTGGAATATTAATTTTTTTTAAAAAATTTTTTTCTAAAATTCTATTTTGAGATATTTTAAGTGCTTCTGAACATGGGTAGACTTCTATTTTTTTTTCTAGAATTTCAAGTGTTTTGAATGGAATGTTCTCAAATTCTGTAGTACATACTTCACAATTATTTACAATTGTTCTTAGCGCTTCTTCGTCTAGATAATCTGCATTAATAAACTTGTCGGCAATTTTCCCAGCAGGGCAGTCAGAGTCAGGATCTAAGACCAAAACTTTTTCTCCTTTTTTCTGAGCCATTTGAGTAAACATTAGGCCAAGTTGCCCACCACCTAGCATAGCTATAAATTTTTTATTACTTAGCATGCTTTATTTCAACTTTTTATTTAATACGTTATTGGTTTGAGACATTCTAAAATTAATTAGTTTGTTTTTTAAATTTTTATCATTATTTGCAAGCATTGATATTGCAAAAAGTGCTGAATTAGCTGCCCCAGGTTCTCCAATTGCAAAAGTCGCTACAGGAACCCCTTTTGGCATTTGAACTATTGATAGTAAAGAATCATTACCATTTAGGTGCTTTGTTGGTATTGGTACTCCTAATACTGGTAATTCTGTTTTTGAGGCTATCATTCCAGGTAAATGTGCTGCTCCACCAGCACCTGCAATAATACATTTTATACCCCGATCTTTAGCATTCTCTGCAAATTCATACATACTATCTGGTGTTCTATGAGCAGATACAATTTTCGATTCGTATTCTACGTCAAAATCGTCAAGAACCTCTGTTGCTAGCTTCATTATTGGCCAATCACTATCACTACCCATTACGATACTAATAATTGGATTTTTGTTATCAGCCATACCATTACCCCTATATATAAATATGATATTATAATATATAAAGCTCAAGCTATCTATAGAGCATAATTACTTTTAAACATAATAAAAAACAATGAAAAATATATTGCATACGTCAAATATTCAAAGCCTTAAAAAAATTTACCAGGGAAAAGTTCGTGATATATATGAAGTTGATGATGAAAGTATATTAATAATATCAACCGATAGAGTTTCAGTTTTTGATGTTGTTTTACCAACTCCAATTCCACAAAAAGGAGTCATTTTAAATGATGTATCTAATTTTTGGTTTGATAGATTTTCGCACTTGACAGAAAATCATATTAGTTCGAAAAGTATTAATAGTTTAAAAATAACAAATGAAGAGTTTGATCAAATAGAAGGAAGAGCCGTTATAGCGAAAAAATTAAATGCATTACCAATAGAGTCAATAGTAAGAAGTTATTTAATCGGTTCGGGTTATTCCGATTATCTTTCTAAAGGATCTATTTGTGATATAGATTTACCAGAGAACTTGAAAATTGCATCTAAATTACCTAATTTAATCTTTACACCTTCTTCAAAAGCTGAAATTGGCTACCATGATATAAATATAAGTTTTAAAAAAATGTCAGAAATCATAGGAAGTGATTTATCTGAAAAAGTTAAAAATATTAGTATAAAAATATTTGAATCAGCAGATCAGTATTTAAAAGAAAAAAATATAATACTAGCAGATACCAAGTTTGAGTTTGGTATGAACGAAAATGGAAATTTAGTTTTAATGGATGAATTACTCACTTCTGATTCATCACGATTCTGGATTTCTGATACCTATGAAGAGGGAATTAGTCCGGCTAGTCTAGATAAGCAATTTATAAGGGATTATGTGAAAAGTATATCTTGGAATGATACAATGCCCCCACCAGAATTACCCGAAGACATAGTTGAAAAAACCTCTGAAAAATATAAAGAACTTAGAAAAATATTAATAAACTAAAATAAATTATGATTAAATGCATCACTTTCGATCTAGACGATACTCTATGGGAAATTGAGCCAGTAATTTCTAAGGCAGAAAATCAATTTTATGAGTGGGTTAAAGATAATTATCCAGTAGTAGCTGAAAATTTTAATATTGAGAAACTTAGAAAACTTCTTAAGCAAACTTCCTTAGAGAATCCACTAATAAAACATGATTTAACAAAAATAAGGATCATTGCATACACAAAACTTAGGGATTTATATAATTTACCAGAAAATATGCCCATCGAGGCTTTTCAATATTTTATGCAGTATAGAAATAGTGTTGAATTATTTGATGGTGTTGAAGAGATTTTGGGTGTATTAAAAAAGCAATATAAATTAGGGACTATTACCAATGGGAATGCATCGTTAGAGAAAATTGGCATAAAACAATACTTTGATTTCGAAATTAAAGCTTCAGAAGCAGGCTATATGAAGCCTAGCCCAGAAATATTTAAATCAGCACTATATGAAGCAAAATGTGAATCGTTCGAATTATTACATGTAGGAGATAGTTATGAGAAAGATATAATCGGTGCAATGTCTGTAAATATGAATTATATTTGGTTGAATCATAATAACGAAAAAAAAAGTGATGTTAAAGTTGAGCAGACAATAAAGTCTTTTTCAGAATTACCTCAAGCGTTAAATAAATTAAGGTGACATATGAGTAATGAAAATAATGAAAAATTTGAAAAACTAGAAAAACAAATTGGCACACTAAAATTTGTAGTCTTAATAATGGCAGCTGCATTAATTTATAATTCCGCAGTTAAAACAGGTATGTTAGGAGATTATAGAATTACTGCAAATACCCTAGCTATTAAAACTATAATAATTAAAGGAAATAATAATGAAAACCTTGGTGTACTAAGTGTTAACGAAAATAACCAAGTTAGTATTGTTTTGACAGATAAAGAAAATCAAATAAATATTAAACCTAGTAATATTAAATTTTTAGAAATAAACGATTCTATAGATCAGGTAATATTAAAAATTCCAAAATAGAATATCAAAAATTATTTCTATAATTTATTAAAACTTCAAAGCCAGGCGTATTAAAACCACTTACAACTTCATATTCTCTATTAAATATATTTTTAAAGATCACAGACACTTTATTTTTACTATCAACATCATAATTTAATGTGGTATTAAATAAATAATAACTACTCATATAAACAGTCTCATATGGATATGAGCTGAAATCAGTGTCTTTAACTTTTGATGAATAAAAAATATTTGAATTTATACTTATATTATTAAAAAAGTTATTATTATAATTAATATTTAGTAGATTTCTTGGCCTTCTATTTTCAGCCTGTTGATCTCCAGTAGAAGAATTATACTGTGTTGAGTCAACATAATCATAACAAATTGACGCGTCAGAATATCTATTGATATTATAATTTATTCTAGTTTCTAAACCTTTCCTGTAGCTATTACTAACCATGTTTTTTGCTGTATAGCCACCTTCAGAATGACTTGCAAGACCATTTATTTCATTCTTTAGCTTCGCGCTATAAAATGTTTGACTAATATCAAATTTCTTTAGGATAGTATTTACTGTGTAACCTACTTCATATTGTAAAACATTTTCAGGTTTTAAATTCGGGTTTCCTTTGAATGTTCCTGCATAATAACCAAATCTCTCTGTAAAAGTTGGGTTTTTAAAAGCAGTAGAATGGTTAAAAAATATTTTTTTGTTTTTTTGTTTGTATGCAACTCCAAATCTATGTGTATTTTGATTATCAAACTTTTGATTTAGTGTTCTTCTTAAACTTAACTCAAATTGTAAATTCTCCAAAGGATAAATTAATTCAGTACTATATGAACTATTATACTCACCTTGCATTTGATCACCATCACCGTATGTTTTATCTTTTACTAATTGAGTAAAATTTAATTTTTTATATTCGAATCCAATGCTAAGTAATGGCTCATACTTAGATTTAAATAGCTCTTTTAGTTGAATAGATGTGTTAGATTTTAATTTTAACTTTTCGGATTGAGTTAGTGTCTTCCAAAGTCCAGTAACAGGTGCAAAATCATTATTTTTATTTGTTGAGTATTGAACTTCATTTTTTGAGAATATGTACTTACTGATGTTTTTTTGAAAAGAATATTTTGAATAAATCTGATTAATATCAGTATGAGCATGCTCACTATCAGCTAAACCATTATTTGCATCTAAGTCATTCTGTCTATAGGTATCAAAATATAGTAATGTAAAATCATGCTCAATCGATTTAATATTTATTCTAATATTATCACTCTCATATCTGTTTCTTCCGCCTGAAGTACCACTATCATCAGTACCACTTGATGAGAGAGAATTTATATCAATACCATACTGATATTTTCCATTTTCGCCAGCCATAGAATAGTTTCGAAGGTTTGTATTATTACTTCCTACAGCTACATTAAATGCATTAGTGTTCCTAGTTTTTATATTAATAACTCCACTTACGGCGTCTGGACCATGTACATTACTAAATGCACCACTTAACACATCCACACTGCCAATATTGTAGGAAAATAATTGGCCAAAATCATATTCTGCACCACTAGCTGGATCATTAACATCTATACCATCTATTAAAGCCAAGACATGATTTGCTTCACCACCTCTCATTCTTAATTGATTTGTACTGGAAATACCACCAGATTGACTAAATGCTAGGTTTGTATTATTTCTTAAGATATCGGTAATTGAAAAATTAATATCATTTTTTCCTATAGAAATGACTTCAACATTGCTTGCGTGTAAATCAACATTTATCTTGTTTGGATTTGGCGATATATATATTAAAGGGTATTCGTCGCTATATACATTAGCAACATTTGATAATAAGTAGAGAGATATAATAAACCTGATAATAGACATAATAATTTTTCCTATAATTATTTTTGCCTACGTTAGTACGATCCATTTGTACTTGTTCCAGCAAGATTATTTTAGACTTGCAAATAAAAATGTCAAGTATGTAATATTTCTATATTTTGAATTATTTTTCTATAAGCATTGAAAGATCAATAGATCGAATATTCTTTGTTAAGTCTCCAATAGATATAAAATCAATATCAAGACATGAATACTTATCAATATTTTTGATGTTTATATTTCCGGAAATCTCAATTGAAGTGATATTTTTATTAATAATTTTTGACGCTTTTTTAATATTTAATAAAGAAAAGTTATCTAATAAAACATTTTTAGGTTTATATTGGATAAGAATTTTTAATTCCTCTAGGGTTTCAACTTCTATAGAAACTTCTCTAAAGGATATCTTTTTATTTATTTTTTTAAGAAAATCTTCATATGATATTAATTTATTAGTTATATGATTTTCTTTTATTAACACTTGATCATAAAGTCCATGCCTATGATTAAATCCACCACCACATTTAACTGCATATTTTTGTGATGCTCTTAATCCAGGAATTGTTTTTCTTGTATCAAGAAGTTTTACTTTTTTACTTTTTATTTTTTCAGTATATAGTCTTGTTTTAGACGATATTCCACTTAAAAATTGAATAAAGTTCAGTGCTGTTCTTTCAGATATTAGTATAGTTCTAAGAGGTGCATCTATTCTACATATCTTTTGACCTGCCTTTATTTTATCACCATCATTTTTCAACCAAGTTATTTTTAATGTACCGCCATATTTTTTTTGAACATATTTAAATGTACTATCAAACCAGATCCTTCCACAAAATATTGCATCTTCATTTGATCTTACAAATGCTGTTGATGGGTTATTTTTATCTTTTCCTAATAAGTTTGTGGTTATGTCTCCATTTCCTAAATCCTCAGAAATCGAAATTGCAACATCTTTCATTGCAATTTTTTTTAGATTAGTTTTATTCACTAAATTATTCCCTTGTAAAGTGTTCTCTGGACAACTTAAATATTACGGGACTTAATAACACTAATGCTATTAAATTAGGTATAGCCATAAAACCGTTCATTACATCTGCTATTAGCCATATCAAATTAACACTTTCTGCAGTTGTTCCTCCAAGATTTAATGAATATGCTCCAAGGACTATTGATAAGAGCCATAAAATTCTGTAAGGCATTATCGCTTTTGTTCCAAATATATAAGCTGAACACCTCTCTCCGTAGTAGCTCCAACCAATTATTGTTGTAAAGGCAAATAATATTAGCGAAATTGTTATTATTGATTCACCTATAGATGACAAACCAAAAACAAATGCATTTGAAGCTAGTACGACACCGTTATCACCACTTTGCCAAGCACCACTTATTACAATAACTAATGCTGTAAGTGAGCAGATTATTATTGTATCGAAAAATGTTCCTAACATTGCAATTGTACCTTGCTTAACTGGACTATTTGTTTTTGCTGCAGCATGAGCAATTGGTGCACTTCCTAGTCCTGCCTCATTTGAAAATACACCTCGTGCAATCCCAAATCTTATCGCCATTAAAACTGTCGCTCCTGCGAATCCGCCAGTTGCAGCAGTTCCATTAAACGCACTATCAACAATAATTCCAAATGCTGCTGGAACCTGATTTAAATTCATTAAGACTATTATTAAAGCTGATATTAAATATAGCAATGCCATAAAAGGCACAAGAGTAGAAGCAAATGCGCTTATTCTTTTAACACCCCCAATAATTACTAAGCCAGCTATAAAAGCTATTATTATTCCGGTTAGAAGGGGTTCAACGTCTAAAGTATTTTGTAATTGATTTGCAACTGTATTTGATTGCACCATATTACCAATTCCGAAAGCGGCAATAGTTCCAAATAACGCAAATAAAAAACCAAGCCATTTCCATTTTTCACCTAGTCCGTTTTTTATATAGTACATTGGTCCGCCAACATAGGAACCATTTGAATCTGTCTCTCTATACTTAACCGCTAATACTGCTTCTCCATATTTTGTCGCCATTCCAACAAAGCCCATTACCCACATCCAAAATATAGCACCTGGACCTCCCAGTGCTATAGCTGTGGCAACACCTGCAATATTACCTGTACCAACAGTAGCAGACATAGCAGTGAACAAAGCAGAACGAGCAGGAATTTCTCCTTTCTCTTTATCGTCTGATTTTGCTTTAAGGAGTTTTAGGCCATAAGAAATTTTCATAATTGGCATAAATTTCAAGCCAATTGTTAAATATAGTCCGGTAAAAGCAATAAAAGCGAGCATGTAAGGGCCCCATGCTATTCCTCCAAGCGTAGAAAATATATTTGTTAATGCTTCCATATAAACCCCCTGTATTTTAATATTTCTTTAATATTTCTTTAATATTTTAATATATTGTTAATATATATGTGTTTAAATAAGATATTAAAGCAGACTGGAAAAAAAGGCTATAAATATAATGGCGGCTAAAATTCTAATAATTGAAGATGACAAAGCAGTAAGAGAAATGCTTTGTTTTACTCTAAAAAATAATGGTTTTGAAATTTTTGAAGCGGAAGACAGTGATTCTGCTTTTGATACACTAAAAAAAAAGATATTAATTTAATTCTCTTGGATTGGATGTTGCCAGGTAAACAAGGAATTGAGATATCTAGACTTTTAAGATCGTCAAGCGAAACAAAAAATACCCCAATAATTATGCTAACAGCAAAATCTGACGAGTCTGATAAAGTTCTAGGCCTAGAATCTGGTGCAGACGATTATATTACCAAGCCATTTTCACCAAAAGAGCTTGTAGCTAGAATTAAAGCTTTATTAAGAAGGTCTGCGCCTCAAATGGATATGGAAGTTGTTAAATATGGAAATATTACATTAAACCCAATGACCCACAAAGTTAAAGATGGAGAAAATAATGTAGAGTTAGGTCCTACGGAATTTAAGTTGCTGCATTTTTTTATGACTCATCCTGAAAGAGTATATAGTAGATCACATTTACTCGACTTAGTTTGGGGAAGAAACATTTATGTTGAAGAAAGAACTGTGGATGTTCATATATTGAGACTTAGAAAATCATTTTCCTCTAATTCTGCAAAGTTTATACAAACAGTAAGAGGAGCTGGGTACAGATTTTCAGAATAATTTTTTATTTCAAATAAAATATTTTTATAATATATAATTGTTATTATGCTAAAAAAAATTAAATTAAATAAATTTTCATCTTTTCAAGATGTGATATATTTTATAATATTTTTAATTCCGGTAGTTTTAGTAGGTAATTTTTTTAATGTATTATTTTATAGTATAGTAATTTACCAAGCTATTTTCATCTTGTATATGATTAACAGTCAATATCTTTTTGAAAAATGGATCTTTGATTTTAAAAATAATAGTCATATTTCATATCCTAATAAATATCAGTATGCCATAAAAGAGCTCAAAGATAATAAAATTAGCATTGATTTAGTTACTAGTAAATTTTCAGCTCTTGAAAATAGATTTAAAGAATTAAGTGAATCAATGCCTGATGCTGTAATCGTTGTTGATAAGAATTTCACTACTGAATGGTTTAATCAAGCGTCTATAAAAATGTTAGCCTTAAACGAGGGTGATGTAGGAAAATCAATATTACATTTGATTAGAAATCCTGACTTCATGAAATATATAAAAAGTGATAAGAGGAAATCACATGTTAATTTTTTATCTCCAAGAGATTATTCAATTACACTCCAATCTTTTGTTGTTCCATATGGTGAAAATAGGCAAATGATAACTTTTAGAGACGTCTCAGAATCTGACAAGCTAGATAAAATGAGACAAGATTTTATAGCAAACGTTTCCCATGAGCTAAAAACACCTTTAACAGTAATATTTGGTTATCTAGAAATGTTAAGTTTTTCAGATGATGGTTATGTTGATGATAATATTATAGAAGAGATGTTAAAACAATCTAAAAGAATGGATAACTTAATTAGTGATTTATTAAAATTAACAAAATTACAATCCACAGGAATTCCAGATAAGGATTTTTCAACCGCTAATTTGAAAACTCTAATAAAAGATTTATACGTATCATGCAAACCTGAAATAAAAAAAAATAAGAGTAATGTTAAGATTTTAAATACAAAAGATATCTATATTAGATGTTCATATGAAGAAGTATATAGTGCTTTTTTAAATTTATTTACAAATGCAATTACTTATGCAGGAAAAAATGTAACCATTGAGATTAATTACTATATTAATGAAAAAAAACAAACAGTTGTAACTTTCCAAGATTATGGTGTTGGAATACCAGAGGATTCAGTAGAAAGGCTAACTGAAAGATTTTACAGGATTGATAAAGGACGTTCACGGGCGTTTGGAGGAACTGGACTTGGGCTATCAATTGTAAAACACATAATGAATAGACATGATGGTAGTTTAGACATCCAAAGTACTTTAGGAGAAGGAAGCACTTTTACGTGTACGTTCCCAAAATCATTATTTTCTATGGAACTACCCAAATCTTCCAGTAATATATGATTCAGTTAATTTATGAATTGGTGTTGTAAAAATTTTCTCAGTCGGCCCAACTTCTACAAGATTACCAAGATGAAAGTAAGCAGTTCTTTGCGATACCCTAGCTGCTTGTTGCATAGCATGAGTTACAATAACTATAGTAAAATTTTCTTTTAGTTCGTATATTAGTTCTTCTACCTTTGCTGTTGCTATAGGATCAAGAGCAGAACAAGGTTCGTCCATTAAAATAACCTCAGGACTTACAGCAATAGTTCGAGCAATGCATAAGCGTTGTTGTTGTCCACCAGATAAACTTGTGCCTGGAGAATCTAATCTATCTTTAACTTCTTGAAATAAACCAGCTCTCTCCAAGCTTTTAAATACTATTTCATCAAGGTCTGCTTTATTTTTTGCCATACCATGAATTTTTGCACCATATGCAACATTTTCATAGATTGATTTAGGAAAAGGATTTGGTTTTTGAAAAACCATTCCAACTTTAGCTCTTAGAGAAACCACATCGATTTTTTTATCTAATATATTTTCTTTATCAAGATACAATTCACCTTTTACGGCACATGACTCAATTGTATCATTCATTCTATTTAAGCATCTAAGAAAAGTTGATTTACCGCATCCTGACGGTCCAATCATTGCTAATACTTCATTTTTTCCTATATCAATACTTACATTATTGATAGCTATTTTATCTCCATAATGAACATCAACATTTTTAGCAACTATTCTTGGATCTCCAACATGAATTTCTCCAACAGTTTCCTCATTATCAACTGTGGACTGGTCATTTACGTCAAAATTCTTATCAGCCATTTCAATATTTTTCTCTGTCATAAAATTATCATTATACATATTTCTCTCTCTTTAAAATTTATTAATTTAATTAACATCCTTTTCATATTTTTTTCGAAGATAAATAGCTAAGCTATTCATTAGAATAAGAAAAACTAATAGAACCATAATCGCAGCTGACGTACGCTCAATAAAACCTCTTTCTGGCGTATCTGCCCATAAATAAATTTGTATGGGCAATGCAGTCGCTGGGTCTGTAATTGCACTAGGTATATCTACAATGAAAGCTACCATTCCAATAATTAATAATGGCGCGCTTTCGCCTAATGCTTGAGCCATTCCTATAATAGTACCTGTAAGCATACCTGGAAGCGCGACAGGAACAACATGATGAAATACAGCTTGAATATTTGATGCTCCTAATCCTAAAGCTCCTTCTTTAATTGAGGGTGGAACTGACTTTAGTGCAGCTCGGCTTGAAATAATTATTGTAGGAAGAGTCATAAGTGATAATACCATACCGCCAACTAGTGGAGCAGATCGAGGCATTCCAAAAAAGTTCAAAAAAATTGCTAAACCCAAAAGACCAAAAATAATAGAGGGCACAGCCGCTAGATTATTTATATTAACTTCAACAAAGTCAATGAATTTATTATTTTTTGGAGCAAATTCTTCTAAATATATCGCAGTAGCTATACCTATTGGAAAAGATAAAATTAGAGTAATAGCTAAAGCAAATAATGAACCAATTAATGCTCCCAGGATACCAGATTGTTCAGATTCAGCCGAGTCACCACTAGTGAATAATGTTTTATTGAAAAATTTTTTTATTATTTTTTTAGACTCTAAAATACTTATCCATTCTAATTCCTGATTATCGATTAATCTTTCTTCCTCCGGAAGATTTCTATTTATATGACCCTTAATTAACATGTCTACATCGTCATCAGCAAGGACCCATATTTTTTCTTTTGTACCAATAACACTGAAATTTTCTTGGACAATGTTTCGCAGTTTGTATTCTGCTGAACTACTTACCAACTTGTATAGTTTTTTCTTATTATTTCTATCTTCAACACCCGGGAGAATTTCATCTATTGCATTCCTTACTAATTTATTAAAATTTGCTTTCCTAATTGTCTTCCATTCCTCAGTATTATTTGGGTCAAGAATTTTTTGATCAAAATGAATTGGTAACTGGATTCTTGTTTCATTAAAAGCTGTGTAGCCCTTAGATATTATACTTATAAATAATAATGATAATAACGACAAAGCAAGTATTATGGAAAAAATCCCGTATATCTGAAACCTTTTTTCTTTCGCAAGTCTTGATTTTACATTATTCATATTGTTCTCTATATTTTCTAACTATATGAAGTGCTATATAGTTTAAAATTAATGTCATAAAAAATAAGACTAATCCTAATGCAAAAGCAGCAAGTGTTTTTGGGCTATCAAATTCTTGATCTCCAACAAGTAATATAACAATTTGCACTGTTACAGTGGTTACTGCTTCAAATGGGTTGGCTGTTAAATTTGCTGACATGCCGGCAGCCATAACAACAATCATCGTTTCGCCGATAGCTCTTGATACAGCTAATAACAGACCCCCAATAATTCCAGGCAATGCTGCTGGAATAATAACTTTTTTAATTGTTTCAGATTTAGTCGCACCAATTCCAAGGGAGCCATCTTTCAAATTTTGTGGAACAGCATTTATAACATCATCTGAAATAGACGAGACAAATGGAATTATCATTATTCCCATAACTAATCCTGCAGCAAGCGCACTCTCAGAAGCTATTGCTAACCCAAATTCCTCCCCTGTATTTCTAATAAAAGGAGCTACAACAATAACTGCAAAAAAACCATAAACAACTGTTGGTATCCCTGCGAGTATTTCAGTTAAAGGCTTAACAATGTCTCTGGTTTTTTTTGAAGCATATTCTGAAAGATAGATCGCCGACATAAGACCTATTGGCCCAGCAATGCACATAGCAATAAAAGCGATAAGAAATGTCCCAGTAAATAATGGTACAGCTCCAAAGGCACCTGAAGAACCCACTTGGTCTTCTCTGATTGGCATTTGTGGACTCCAATGAGTACCAAATAAAAAATCAGCTATTGGAATAGTATTAAAAAATCTATTTGATTCAAAAATAACTGATAAAAAGATACCAATGGTAATTAAAATCGCTAATGAAGAACAAGCAAATAAAAGAATCTTAATTATTTTTTCAACATTATCTCTTGCTTTAAATTCATGTTTAATCTTCTTATACGTTAATATTGATGATATTAGAAAAGCAACTAAAGTAAATAAATATAGATAATTTCTGTAATTTTCTAGTTGGGTAATAAAATTTTTCTCAATTACAAACCACAATATTATAAAAAAGATTGCACTTAAAGATGAGTTTAATGCTAATATTGACCCATAATAAGATGGTGTTGAGTTAAGTTTTTTATCATTTCTTAAAACTAGAGATTTCTTTAATCCTGCAAAATAAGCAGAAACCCCAAGAATCATGATAATAAAAAAAATTATTGATAAATTCATTTAACCCACTTTTTAATTATTCAAGTTTGATTTTTCGTAGTTAAAGTGTAATAGTATCTAAATTATAAACATTTAATCATTTAATTGTTACAATTAAATTAAATTAGATAATTCATTTTATATGAAAAGACTTCTTTATGGAAAATAATCGAACAAGTACAGGTCATATATCAACTTCATATTCAGAGTCTATCTCAGAAATAAAATCTCTTACTTTAGAAATGGCAGGATTGGTAGAAGCATCCTATTCAGATGCACTTTCTGGATTAATAAAAGCAGAATCTGAATTATCTCATAATGTAGCAACTCATGATTTTCTCACAAATAATTACGAAATAGATATTGATGAAAAATGTCACACCTTATTAGCTCTTCAAACTCCAGTTGCTTCAGATTTAAGAACCATAATTGTTGTTTTAAGAATTATAACTGATCTTGAAAGAGTCGGGGACGAAGCTGAGAAAATCGCAAGGCTGTCTTTAAAAATAAATTACAACAATATTGATTCTGGTTTTTTAATGACATTGCAACATTTAGGCCAAAAAACATCAGCATTACTAAGTAAATCAATCGATGCCTACGCAAGAAAATCAGTTGAACAAGCTCTTGATGTTATCAAAAATGATAAAGCTATTGATTCAGAATATGAATCTTGTATGCGCCAACTAATATCTTACATTGTCAAAATAGAAGAAAATAAGGTTGTAAAAAATTTCTTAGATATATCTACATGTGCAAAAAGCATTGAAAGAATTGGGGATCATGCTAAAAATATCGCACAACATACTATCTATTTAGTTAAAGGAAAAGATATTAGACATACATCCGTAGAACAAGTTAGATCCGAGCTCGACTAGGATTAAATATTCTTAACCAAAAGATATTCAAGGAGTGCTTTTTGAGCGTGAAGTCTATTTTCTGCCTCTTGCCAAACTACACTTGATTTACTATCTAATACTTCAGATGTAACTTCTTCTCCTCTATGCGCAGGTAAACAATGCATAAAAATTGCATTTTTGTTTGCAACGTTCATAACATTTTTGTTTACCTGAAGAGATTTAAATATTTTCTTTCTTTCATCTTCTTCATCTTCTTGCCCCATACTTGCCCATACATCTGTTACGATTAAGTCAGCATCCTTTGCAGCTTCTAATGGATTATGAGTTAGAACAATATTCTTATCATCTTTATATAGAGAGGGAATATATTTTTCTGGAGTGGCTATTGATAACTCAAAGTCAAATTGTTTAGAAGCATTAATGTATGAATTACACATATTGTTTGCATCGCCAATCCAGGCAACTTTCTTTCCTTTTATATCTCCATTAATTTCAACATATGTCATGACGTCAGCAAGAAGTTGACAGGGGTGAACAAGATCAGTTAATCCATTTATTACAGGCACTGACGACTTTGAGCTAAATTTTACAACATCCTCATGATCATGAGTTCTTATTACAACGCAATCAACCATACTTGATATAACTTTAGCAGTATCCTCAATTGGTTCTCCTCTTCCAAGTTGCGTATCTCTTGGGGATAAAAATAAAGTGTTTCCACCAAAATGAGTCATACCGACCTCAAAAGAAACTCTTGTTCTTGTTGATGATTTATCAAATAAAAGTGCAATTGTTTTATTTTGTAGAGGTGTATAAACAATATTTTCTTTTGTCATTTTTTTAAGCTCAATTGCTCTATGGATAAGCTTTTTTATATCTTCCTTAGGAATATCAAGTAATGTTAAGAAGTCTTTACTTTTCATTTGAATATCCTTTCAATATTTGATGGAGAGTTTTGGCAATAAAATTAGCCTCATTCTTTTTTAAAATAAGTGGGGGTAGTAATCTAATAACATTTTCTGATGTAAGATTAAGTATTAATTTTTTATTAAGACAATCTTTTACAATATTAGAATTTTTTATATTTATTTCAATTCCTATCATTAAACCTTTACCCCTAACTTCTTTAACAACACTAAGGTCTTGTACTTTATTTTTAATCTCATTAATTAGGTAGTTTCCAATATTTTCAGATTGTTTACATAATTTATTTTTTTCAATCACATCAATAACTTTTGAGGAAACCGAACAAACAAGAGGATTTCCTCCAAAAGTACTTCCATGTGATCCTGGTGTAAATAAGTTACTGGCTTTCTTATTCCCCAAACATGCTCCAATTGGGACCCCGTTACCTAATCCCTTAGCGCATGTCACAATGTCAGGTTTAATATTTGCATGCTGATAAGAGAACCACTTTCCAGTTCTGCCCATTCCGGTTTGAACTTCATCCACAATTAATAAAATATCTTTTTGTGAAGTAATTTTTCTAATTTCTTTAAGAAATTTATCTTCTGCTATTCTTATACCACCTTCACCTTGTATGGTTTCAAGTATAATGGCTGAAACATTATTATTATTAATAACTTTTTTTACAGCTTTTGTATCATTTAATTGGCACTTAATAAAACCACCCAGCAGTGGTTTAAATCCAGCTTGAACCGACTTGTTTCCTGTTGCGCTTAAAGTAGCAATAGTTCTTCCATGCCATGATTTATCAAAAATTATTACTTTTGGGTTTTTTAGATTTTTATTGTTCGCATGCAGTCTTGCTAGTTTTAAAGCAGTTTCATTTGCTTCAGAGCCAGAATTACAAAAAAATGCAGAATTCATCCCAGATATTTTACAAAGTTTATTTGCTAAAACTTGCTGATTTTTTATATTAAATAAATTTGATACATGAATTAGTTTTTTAGCTTGATCATTTATAACTTTAGTGACTTCATTATGAGCATGTCCAATACAACATACGCCTATACCAGATAATGCATCAAGGTACTTCTCTTTTTTGTGCGTATATAAATAGCAGCCTTTGCCATAATCAAAAGAAATATCTATTGGCTTGTAGTTTTTCATTAAATAATTCATAACGTAACCTTAAAATAAAAACGGCAGCTAATGCTGCCGATTGATATTTATATTTTACTGTTAAATTTAAGTAAATTCAATGCTATAGAGGAAGTCCATGCATATGGCTACTCATACACATTAGCATTGGTATAGAAAGTAGTGTATTTGTTCTTGAAGCCATTAAAGCTACAACCTTACCTTTTGCTATTTGCGCATCTGTTGCTTCAACCATTCCAAGTATCCTTTTCTGATTAGGCCATATAAGACCCCAAACATTAAATAACATTATGGTACCTAACCAAGCCCCGATACCAATAACTTCAGCTCCGGCTTGAAGAACAAATGCACTGTGAATTCCGATACCACTGTAGTGAAGTGCTGCAGCTCCAGTAATCCAAGTTAACAAAGCTCCCCATCTAAAATAAAATAATGCAGTTGGTGCAACATACTTATTAATTGCAGATGGACCAGGTCCGTCCTTATCAGCTAACGCTGCCGCAACGCCGGGCACTTGAACAAAATTAAAATAATATAGTAAGCCTATCCAAATAATACCAAAAAAAACATGTAGCCAAGTAACTAGTGACCATAGTGGCATGCCTGGACCAACATGATCAAGGGACACGCTAATTACAATTGCTAATATAAAACCTAGACCAACGGTCATAGGTATTGATTTTAAAGGATTCATTATTCTAACCTCCACGTTTATATATAATTAAGACTATTCTATTCTTTGATATACAATGATGCAAACTATGATTACAAAATTGATTAAATAATAATGAAATATGTGGTAGCAAAAGAAAAAGAAACATCTGAATTAGCAAGCAAATTTTCAAAATCAATTTATTTACCATTAATAGTGGGGATTACTGGACCACTTGGAGCTGGTAAAACTTCATTCGTAAGACACTTTATAAAAAAATATAGAGAGAGTGAAAAAGTCAAGAGTCCAACATTTGGATTATTGGAAGAGTATAATTATGCGGAAATAAATATAATACACGTAGATTTATATAGAATAAAAAAATATGAAAAAAATTATATAGATTTTTATAATTATCATACTGAGAAAAGCTTATTCTTGATAGAGTGGATTGATAATGACCAAAAATTAATGCAAAATTCAGATATAATAATTAATATAGAAATATTAGATGAAAATGGATCAAGGGAATTTAATCTAATGGGCAATTCAAGCAGGGGAAAGCGGGTAATAGAAAATATGAAAAATGATTCTATTTAGTAATTTTTTCACAAATATAAATTTTCTAAAAATAGCATTAATAAGCTTTTTTTTAGTATTTGTTTCTTCAGAAGCAAACTCTAACAATGATTTGAATAAAATAAGAATTTCTTATGATGACAATACTAGTAAGTTGAGAGTAGTTTTTGATGCTAATAAAAAAATCAATTATGTTTTAAGTAGTGATAATAAAAAAAATACCATAAAAATTGACCTAAAAAATATAGTTACAGGAAAAAAATTCAGCCGACCGAAAATTGAAAAAAAATATATAGAGTTTTTAAAATTAACAAAAAATAAAAATAATCTAAAATTTTTTATAAAACCTAACGGTGAATTTCAATATAAATATTTTTCATTAGAGCCAAAAAATAATTATGGTTATCGACTAGTTTTAGATATTTTCATTGAAACTGATACAGTTAAAGAATTCACAAAAAAAGTCAAAAAAATTAAAAAAGGAAAAATCGTAATAGCTATAGACGCTGGTCACGGTGGCAAAGATCCTGGTGCTGTTGGAAGGTCAGGGACACTGGAAAAAGACATAGTCTTGTCAATTTCGAAAAAATTATATAATCTTTTAAAAAAAGAAGAAAATATTAAACCTGTATTAATTAGAAATAAAGATTATTACATACCTTTAAGGCAAAGAATAAAAAAAGCTAGGAGGTATAAAGCAGATTTATTTATTTCTATACATGCTGATGCCGCACATAATAGAAAAGCTCAAGGGTCATCCGTTTACGTTTTATCTCAACATGGTGCTACTAGTGAGGCTGCAAAGTGGCTTGCTAATAAAGAAAATTCTTCTGATTTAGTAGGGGGAGTTAGTATAGACGATAAAGAAAATGATTTGGCTCAAGTTATTTTAGATCTTTCGCAGAGCGCCACTATCGAAACAAGTATTAAAGCCTCAAGTATTTTATTATCTAAGTTAGGAAAAATTTCTAAATTGCATTCAAAGAATATTGAACAAGCAGGATTTGTCGTCTTGAAATCGCCAGATATACCCTCTATTTTAGTTGAAACAGCTTTTCTTTCTAATAGAAAAGAGGAAAAAAAATTAAGGACAAAAAAGTTTCAAAATAATGTTGCTAAAGCACTAAGAGATGGCATCATTGAAATAATTAAAAAAGGAATTATTTAAATATGCTGTCATCATGATTTTTTTGCGACAAATCATTAAAAACTTTTTTTGATAATTTTGAAGAAACTTTTGATATTTTATCAGCAAAAGTAGTTGAAGGTTTATACTTTACGCGAACAATACTAAATTTATCTCTCATTGATAATATATATTCATCGCTAGTCATAATCTGATCAACTAAATTTAATGCAAGAGCACTTTTGCCATACCAGTATTCACCTGTAGCAACTTTTTCAATGTCAATATCTTTTCTTTGGCTAACTATAAAGTCTTTAAACAAAACATGAATATCTTCAAGCTGCTCACCAAGTTTTTCTCTATCTTTGTCAGTATTTTCACCAAACATAGTAACGGTTCTTTTATAATTTCCTGCAGTATGCTGCTCAAAATCAATCCCTTTGCTTTTAAGAAGTTTATTAAAATTTGGTACTTGAGCTAAAACACCAATTGATCCAACAATAGCAAAAGGAGATGAAATGATTTTGTTTGCTACGCACGCCATCATATAACCTCCGCTTGCCGCAACTTTATCAACGCAGATTGTTAAAGGAATTTTTTTATCTTTTATTCTTTTTAGTTGAGAAGCTGCTAACCCATGCTCATGAACTGTACCACCAGAGTTTTCTAATCTTAATAAAACCTCGTCACCTTTTTTAAAAGATAATAGAACTCCAGATATTTCTCTTCTTAAAGATACAATTTCGCTAGCTTTTATGTTTCCCTTAAAATCTAAAATAAAAAGCCTTTTATCTAAAACTTTTTTATTTTTTTTTCTAGATTTTATAAATTTTTTGAAATCTGAATTAGCTAAAATATTTTTTTTAATATTTTCTTCCAGACCTGCTAACTCTTCATTAACATTTGTTACCTCTAAATCTCCCTCAGATTTACTTTTTTTAGAATTTATTGCAAAGCTTAAAATTACTAAAATACTAATAACTACTGTTAGAGTTTTTAATAAGAACAAGCCATAGTTTGATATTAATTCTATAAACATTTTATTTCCTTTTTGTGTTAAATACTTGGAACAATGTTTGTCTCCTTTTTACATGTTCAGTATATATATACATTTCTATTAGCTCTATATCAATAGGATTTTTTAGAAAGTTACCTCTAATGATCGTATCATATTTTTGCGTTCCCATCATACTTATACTTGTACTACTGTAGAGCTTATCTAATAAATTAGAGTTAATCATTTGTTCTACAATTGTTGGGCCAGCTATAAAATATACAGCTTTAAAATTATTTTTTAAAATATACTTATTTAATTGATTAGCAGAAATATTTTTTCCTCTAAACTTAGTAAGTTTAAAACCATTTTTTTTAAAATTGTTTATTTTTTTATTATTTTTTGATGTTGTAAGAATAGTTATTCTATCTTTTAAGTCTAAAATCTTATTATTTATTGGGAAATCTAAGCTGTTACTTAAAATTATGATCTCCTGTTTTTTTATACCATTTTTATTGCGCCATCTTTTCAAGGTATCATTATTTACAGTTAGAATATTTCCATAATAACCTTTATTTAAACCTTTTATATATTGTGTGTTCGTTACCAAGCAATCTGATTGAGCATGAAGTTGACAAAATAGAGAGAAATCTACGCTACTTTTGATACTTTGAGGAGTTAATAAACAAGAGTTTTTTTTATCATATGTCGCAATTCTTCCATCAAAACTGGTAAGAAAATTTGCATAATATAGTGGTCTATATTGCTTATATACCTTTGATAATAAGGGATTTAAGTATAAAGTACTGGCTTTATATAGTTTTTTTTTACTAGGGGGATAAATTTTATTTATCATTTGATTCATAAATTCAATAATATAATTTAGTATATATTTGGTAATATAATTCATGTATAGCGTTATTACTATAAATTATAAAGATAAAAGTAATATATTTCAGGGATGATTAGTTTTTATTATTTTTTTTAATAGTGGGGATTAAGAGTGGAATCGATACTAGAGATAAAAGATAGTTGTGTAACATCAGAGCAGCTTTTAAGAAGTTACGCTTTCGCAAGATATTTGAAAATATATAAGAAGGAATATCTTGAAGATCTTGAAAAGAAAGGGGAAAAACATTCTCAAGAAGCTAAACAGAAAACGGAGCTTATTGCTAATTTAACCTTAAAAGATATCCTTCAAATCTTTGAAAGAGAAGCCACGGGTGTTGAATTAGAAAGAGATAGGGCAATAGTTAGATTCCTAGATGGCTGCTATCATCATTATAGAAATAAAAGCTTTTCTAGATTGGTTAGAATGAATAATGATATAATAACTTCTGGCTCAGAATCGCAAAAATCATTTAAAGCAAAAATATCTGACAAAGCAGAAGATCTCTCTGAATTAATTATTACCACAAGAAGAAAATTACTTGATAGAGTAGGTCTTGGCCACGGTGTTTCAAGATCTCATGGTTTAGATGCATCCCCCAATGTTACTGCTGGAGAAATATCTGGGCATTTTGGAAGTATCCCCTCAGCTTATTCGAAGCTCGCGCATACAAACTTAACAGTTACTGCAGATATTAAAACCGGAGTACATTACGAGACATCAGTAAACAAAAGAGCTTTTCCGTTCTATGAATTAAATCACAATCCTTTGAATTTAGATAATTTTGAACCCAACGATTGGGTTGCTGTACCTTTAAGTGTTGGGAAGTGGTTAATAACAGCTTACATTCATAAATCTCGAGGATGTATTGAAATGGAGCCAGGATTATTAAACTTGTTTCCACTATATAAGATCGATAAAGACTTTGTAAATAAAAAACCAGACGGAATATTTTTCTTTGGCTATCCTGGGGCAACAGAAAAAGATTTAGGTTTTTATAATGACAAGGAAAACGATATATTAATTGGGCTTGTTCCTGACTTACCTGAATATGGTTATTTTGGTTACTGTAAAAAACCAATTTTAACATTACACAATGTTCTTGCTATTCTTAAAGGAGACTTTCCCTTACATTGTGGATGTAATAGATACGTTGTTGGTTTTGACAAGGATACAAATGAGCCATTTATTTCGGATATATATATAAAAGCTGATGATATGGGTAAGGCAGAGTTTTATAAAAGCGATAATGATAAATTAAAAAAATTGAAATTCTACGGCACTGAAATTGGAGCTTTTGCATGCCTCGACGGATTTAGCGAACAAGCAAAGCTTCAGCTTATTGGAAGAGAGATCGGTTACAATGCCTCGGCTGGTACAAATGCTAGACAAATTGTTCCTGTGGCAGAAGAAAACGAGGTTTCGACCGGAAGTAATTTAGATTTATTACTTTATATAAATAATTATGATTTAAAAAAACCTGGGGAAACAATGGTTGATACAGGAATGCCAGTTAAAGATGCAATTGTTCATTTTCATGATGGAAGAAGATGTGCCGCTGGAAGTACTCAGACCGGAAGAGGTGGCACAGAGATTAGTTATTGGGCTAACCCATTTCCTTTGTTGAAAGATAATGACGGTACAATTATTCATAAAGATTTATATGAAAAGTATACCGATACAGAAGAAGAATTAATTTCAACTATTGAAAAATTAGTTAAAACGGGTGATATGGAAGTTGGTGTCGCATACAGCATGTTAATGGCAGGGGTATATGAAGGAAATACTGACGAGAAAGTTTTAGAGTCTGGGTTTAAAAATAGGGAAGAAATTGAGCAAGAGGGTCCAATAAGACTTGCAGAATCTCTAATAGTTTCTGTTAAAGAATTTGCTATTAAAAAAAGAGAGAAACTAGGAAAAGATTTACATGAAGTTGATGTAACAGTAGCTATGATAGGTGATAGTAGAACTGGCAAATCCGAAACTGCTGAAAAAATGGAAGGAATTCTTAATATGAATATTGCTTAACTATTTATTTAGTTAGTAAAATTCTTTATTTGCTCCTCAATCTTAGAAATTTGAACTTTAAGTTCTTTTAACTTCTGCTCATCAGCAACAACAATATGTCCTGGAGCATTATTAATAAAGTCAGGATTTGATAATCTTGATTCTATGCCAACAGTTTGGTTAATATACTTTAATTTTTCTTTAGATAGTCTTTCAATTTCAGACTCAACATCTATCAAACCTGATGACGGTATTAGTAATTTTAAATTATTCGATACGCATGTGTAATAGTTATTATTTTTATCTTCCTTGCCAAAACTAATAGATTTTACTTTTGCTAAACTCATTATAAGAGAGGATAGGGTATCAAAGAAAAACTTATCTTTATCGTTTTCACCAGTGACTATTATTTCAATGTCTTTATTTGGTTGGACCCCAATTTCTGATCTTGTTTTCCTTATTGCTGAAACTATTTCAATCATCCAATTTATATTTTCAACATTGGAAGTAGTTAAAAAATTACTTGAATCTGGGTAACAGTTGTCCTGCAAGAATTTTTTTTCATTAAAAACATCATTATAAATCTCTTCTGTTATAAACGGCATGATTGGATGTAAAAGTAATAATATATTTTTCAACACATGTCTTAGGTTAAAAATTATTAAGCTTTTATCTACATCAGTAATATTTTTTTTATTAAGTTTAGATTTTGTTATTTCTATATACCAACTACAGTAATCTTGCCATATAAAGCTGTATAAACTTTTTGAGGCATAATCAAATCTATAATTTTTATAATTATTTTTTGTATTGTCTATTAATTCTGCTAATTTATTTCTAATCCATAGTTCTTCATCTTGAAAATTATTATTATCTATCTGTTCTATGAATATTTGATCTTGCATTTTCACAAATCTAGCTGCATTCCATAATTTATTACAAAAATTCCTATAACCTTCTACTCTTTTGAGATTAAAATTTATATCTCTTCCATTACTTGCTAGTGAAGCAAATGTAAATCTTAATGCGTCTGTTCCATATGCATCTATGCCGCCTGGATATTCTTTTTTTGTATTTTTCTTAATTTTTTCTGCCATATCTGGTTGCATTAAATCAGATGCTCTTTTACTAATAAGATTTTCTAATTTTATACCGTCTATTAAATCTATTGGGTCTATTATATTACCTTTGGACTTAGACATCTTATTTCCAGATGAGTCTTTAACTAAACCGTGAACATATATTTCTTTGAAAGGAACTTCACCAACAAATTTTTTCCCCATCATAATCATTCTCGCAACCCAGAAGAAAATAATATCGAATCCAGTGATAAGAACACTAGTAGGGTAAAAAGTTTTCACTCTTTCTGTTTCGTTGGGCCAACCAAGTGTTGAAAATGGCCATAAAGAGGATGAAAACCATGTGTCGAGGACATCTTCGTCTTGAGTTAAAATTACATCATCTTTGATATCGTATTTTACTCTTATATTTTTCTCATCTTTACCGACATATATATTTTTTTCTTCATCATACCAAGCTGGAATTCTATGACCCCACCATAATTGCCTACTGATACACCAGTCTTGAATATTATTCATCCACTCAAAATAAGTTTTTTCCCAATTTTCAGGAACAAATTTTATTTCTTTATCTTTTACACATTTTATAGCCTCATCTGCAAGTGGTTTGATTTTTACATACCACTGATCTGTCATTAAAGGTTCAATTATTGAGTGACTTCTATCTCCTCTAGGTATTATCATTTTATGATCTGAAACTTTTAAGAGCTGATCAGAATTTTTAAGTTCCGAAAGAATTTTTTTTCTTGCTGAAAATCTATCTAAGTTATTATATTCTTTCGTATCACATTTAACTCTTGCCGATGTATCAAAAATATTTATAATCTCTAAATTGTGTTTTTTTGCTAACTCGTAATCATTAAAATCATGTGCCGGTGTAATTTTTAAACATCCTGTACCAAACTCCATATCTACATAATCATCAGCTATTACTGGCACTGTTTTGCCTGTTATTGGCACTATTACATTTCTACCAATGTAATCGGAATATTTCTTGTCTTCTGGGTTAACGGCTACAGCTGTGTCTCCAAGAATTGTCTCAGGTCTTGTAGTCGCAATTTTTAAAAAGTTTCCTGAGTCGTCATCTAGATAATACTTAATCTCCCAAATTTTACCATTTTCTTCAGAAGAAATTACCTCTAAGTCAGATAACGCTGTTTGAAGAACTGGATCCCAATTTACAAGCCTTTTACCTTTGTAAATCAAACCTTCTTCGTAAAGATCTATAAAAACTTTATTTACTGCTACAGATAAACCTTCATCCAACGTAAATCTTTCGCTTTCCCAGTCAAGGGATGCACCCATTCTTCTTAATTGTTTTGTTATAATGTCTCCAGATTGACTTTTCCAATCCCACACTTGATCTATAAATTTTTCTCTTCCAAGATCGGTCCTAGAAATGCCTTGAGCAGTGAGTTTTCTTTCAACAACCATTTGAGTAGCTATACCTGCATGATCTGTCCCAGCTTGCCAAAGTGTATTGTCACCAAGCATTCGGTGATACCTGCATAAAATATCCATTAAAGTTACTTGAAATGCATGACCCATATGAAGGGTTCCAGTAACATTTGGCGGAGGAATCATTATACAGTAGGCATTACCATTATTAGACGGTGAAAATACTTTATTTTTTTCCCATTCCTTATACCACTTCTCTTCAATTTCTGACGGATTGTATTTATTATCAATCATATAATTATACTTAAATAATAAATATCAATATTAAAACTACAAAGATTTTGCATTTTCTAATAAAAAATGTGTAAGTAAAGAAACAGGTCTTCCTGTACCACCTTTATTAGCACCCTCATTCCATGCTGTTCCAGCTATATCAAGATGAGCCCAGCTATAGTCTTCTGTAAATCTTGATAGAAAGCATGCTGCCGTAATTGTGCCGGCATATCTTTTACCAATATTTGCTATGTCAGCAAAATTACTATCCAACTCAGATTGAAATTCTTCCCACATTGGTAATTCCCAAATATAGTCATGGCTTACATTTGAACTTTTCATTAGCATTTCTGTTAGCTTTTCGTCATTTGATAAAACACCGCTTGCAACTTTTCCTAAAGCAACCAAAACTGCACCTGTTAAAGTTGCAACATCAATTACATGCTTTGGTTTAAATCTTGAAACATAAGTAAGAGCGTCACATAAAACTAATCTTCCTTCTGCATCGGTGTTAAGTATTTCAACAGTTTGACCAGACATAGTAGTAACAACATCTCCAGGATTTGTAGCTGAGCCACTAGGCATGTTTTCTGCAGAAGCTATCACACCAACAACGTTTATTTTTAAATTAAGTTCACTGATAGTTTTCATTGTACCTAGAACACTAGCAGCTCCACACATGTCGTATTTCATTTCATCCATACCGTTACTAGGCTTTATTGAGATACCACCAGTGTCAAAAGTTATTCCTTTACCAACTAATGCAATAGGTTTTTCATTTTTAGCACCACCATTATATTTCATAGTTATAAGCTTCGAAGGTTCTTCACTTCCATTACCCACAGAAAGTAGACAATTCATACCCATTGATTTCATTTCTTTTTCATTATGAATTTTTATATTTAATTTTTTATTTGTTTTCCCTAAATCGGTTGCTGTTTTAGCTAAGTAAGTCGGTGTACAAATATTACTTGGAAGATCACCAAGTTTTTTTGCAAGTTTAATACCACTAGATATAGCAACACCTTGTTGAAAATATTTTTTTAGACTTGATAAGTAAGATTTCTTTAAAAGGGAAGAAATGAATATAATTTTACTAATTTTATAATTAATTTTTATTTTTGTTTTGTTTTTTGTCTCGTTATAAACGTAATCTATACCATTAATATGAATAGAAATATTTCTAATTGCCCAATCTTGTTTTATTTTATCAGTTAATAATGAATCAATATTTAAAAAAATATTTTTGAGGTTGTTATTTTTGCATATCTTACTTAAAGCACTTACTGCTTTTATAAAAGACCTCTCGCTATATTTATTTTTTTCACCTAAACCAACAAGGTAAATTTTTTCTAACTTCTTGTTAGAAGTATCATATATACATAGCGACTGATTAATTTTTCCTTCATAAGAAGATTTTTTAATTATTTCTTTAATTTTTGCAATATCTGTAGTTTTCAAGTATTTTGCTAAAATCTTAATGTTCTTGTCAGTAAATACTCCAAATATTGCTGCCCCATTAACATCAATTGATGTTATATTATCAGTTAAATCGTATTGCATAATTTATATAGCCTCGTCGTAAAATTGATTATGAAAAATAACTCTAAATATACCAAAAATAAAGATAAATGGTTGGATATTTACAAAATATGCAAATTAAAACTTCATCAACTCATTAGAACAATTATATCTTTAATTGGTAAAAATCAAAATAGTAAATCTAATCTATTACAAAGATTATTTAGAAATCTTAGAACTAAAAAGACCTTTGGTTTTAAAAATTATCAGAGAATAACTATTTTGGATAAGTATATACTAAAGAGCTTTATATTTTCGTTCTTTTCAGTAATTTCTGTTTTAGTGTTGGTAATAGTTGGAAGATTATTTGTAAAGCTTTTAGAATATGTTGTGGAAGGAAGATTTGAGGTAGAAATGGTATTTTCTATTCTATTTTTAAGTACATCTAAATCTGTTATTTTACTTCTTCCGTTTGCTTTAATGATAAGCTTAATAATATCGCTATCAAGATTTTATAGAGATAGCGAAATATTTGCTCTAAAATCTTCAGGCAATTATAAAAGCATTTTTACGAAAGTTTTTTATTTTATCGCAATACCTTCTTTTTTACTTATTTTTATACTAAATATTTTTGTATCGCCTTATCTGATAGCAGAAATACAAAAAAAGAAAATTGAGGCAGCAACAACTTCTGAAATTGGATTACAAACCCCAGGAAAATTTATTCAAATGAAGGATAAAAATTGGATAATTTTTGTCGAAGATTACGAAAATGAAATTTCAAAAAAAATATTTATTAAAAGTTCTGAAAACAACAAAATATCTATAGAGACCGCAGAAGAAGGAAATGAGTATCTTGAGAATGGCGTTCGAAGATTAATTTTAAAAAATGGCCAAAGATATACAGGCTCACCTGGAAATGGAAATTTCCAGGTTATGAAATATGATGTGCATGAGATAAAACTTCTAAATACCACGCCAGATTTTTCACTAAATTATAGAATGAAAAGTATATTTGACCTTTTCTCAGATCAAAATAAAGCATTGTCTTCAGCAGAAATACAGTGGAGATTATTTGCTCCTATATCAGCAGTGATACTAATACTGTTTGCTTTTATATTTGGTGATGTAGCTCCAAGACAAAATAAATACTCTAACTTATTATCCGCAATAATAATTTATTTTTTATATTCTAATTTAGTAATTATATCAGTCAATCAAATTCAAAAAGAATCATATTTATTTTCTCTGATTGGAACTTGGTGGGTCCATCTATTAGCAGCAATAACCTGCTATTTAATTTATATAATGAAAAAAAATCAAATAGATGGGTATAGATACTTAATAAAAACTTATAAATATTTTAAAAAATAATATATGAAAATTTTAGATAAATACATTGCTAAACAAATACTATCAGCTATCTTTTCGGTATTAGGAATACTTATAATAGTTGTTGGCCTGTTAGATTTAGTAGATGAAATAAAAAAAGTAAATAATGAATATCCTATATCATTAGCTTTTTTGTATGTAATATTGAATATACCTCAAAACATATACGAAGTCTTACCAATAGCAACATTAATGGGAAGTTTGATTGGGCTAAGCAAGCTATCAAGTACTAGCGAACTAAATGCCGCAAAATCCTCTGGATTATCTTTTTCTAAAATTATTTTAATTACTTTAAAAACTGGAGTTATTATAGTTATATTAACCTTTTTGATAGGAGAATTTTTAGCACCGAAAGGTCAGCAGCTAGCAAACAATGTAAAGAATTTAACTGAGTCTACAAGACTAAGCATGAAAAATACAGATGGAATATGGATAAAAAGTCAAAATAGTTTTATTCACATAGCTAAAGTATTTCCGAACAAGATTGTTCAAGAAGTTTCACTTTATCGTTTTAATGAGAAACAACAACTTATGGAATCTATATATTCAGAAGAAGGTCATTATGTTGAGGGTGAATGGATTATGAAAAATATTACTTCAACGAGCTTTAAAAATAAGGAAGTTGAGATAACAAATAGTGAATTATCTGCCTTTGAAGAATTTATTGATTTAGATTTATTTGATATTATGATTATTAAGCCAAACCAGATGACTCTTATGCAACTTAGGACTTACATTGAGTATCTAAAAAATAATTCGATGGAATCAAAAAACTATGAATTAGCTTTCTGGTCTAAATTTTCAATACCACTATCATGTTTGATTATGTTTTTACTAACAACTCCTTTTGTACATTCAAGTATTCGTTCAGCAAGTTTTGGTCAAAGAATATTTTTAGGAATACTTACTGGTGTTAGTCTATTTTTATTTAACCAAACAGTAAATAAATTATCTATAATAATAGATATGCCTCCTTTTTTAGGTTCATTTCTCCCAGTATTTATTTTATTATTGATAAGTTTTTATATTATTAATAAATTTTATGGATCTAAAGTTTTACTAAAATTGTTTTTGAGATAATATCATGCAAACATTTTTTATCTTTTCTAAATATAGAAATTAAAAACCCTAAGCCAAAAATTAAAATAGAAAAAATCGCGCTATTAAACCTAATTACTGCTTTTTTATAAGAAATTTTATTACCATCTTCGCATATAATTTTAATTTTCCATGTTTTCATTCCAAGTGTTCCTTGACTGTTGACCCAAAACCAAACAAAAAAGTATTGAGTTACTAAATAGAAGTAAACTTGCATTGTTAGCTTGAGAATATTATTTCCTTCTACATTGAAACTATAGAATGGTATAGACATTATTATTAGAATTGCAAACACTAATAATGAGTCATATATTATTGATGCTAGTCTTCTTAATATTGATATACTTTTCATATTATTTCTGCTCATTGTAATGATTATAAAATTACATTAGTATATTATTAGTATCATGAAAAATACATTAAACAATGATTATCTTGATAACTTTCTTGATAGCATATGGGCTGAACAGGGTTTATCAAAAAATACACTGGTGTCATATGAGCACGATATAAAGTCTTTTTTAGTATTCCTTGATCATAACAAGATTGATTTGCTTTCCACTCAGTATTCGGATATTAGCTCCTTTATTTCAATGAGATTTTCAAAAGGAATATCTTCAAGAAGTAACATGAGGCTAATATCTTCTCTTAAAAAATTTTTTTTATATCTTTTAAATCACAATTTTATAAAGAAAAACCCTACTGAAAATATTGAAAGCCCCAGGAATATTAAGTCACTTCCTCACACAATAGATATTGATAGTGTTGATAAGCTTTTAAATGCACCCAATATAAAAACTAGATTTGGATCTAGAGATAAAGCAATGCTAGAAATATTATACGCATGTGGTTTACGTGTTTCAGAACTTGTAACTTTAAAATTATCTCAAGTGGCAATGGAGAGTAATTTCTTGAGAGTTATGGGAAAAGGTAAGAAAGAGCGAATAATACCAATTAATGACTATGCGTTATCATTTCTTAGTGCGTATTTAAAAGATTATAGATCGTCATTTATAAGCAACAGCAAAACTGATTCTTTATTTTTAAGTAATCGCGGCAAGGAGATGACTAGACATTCATTTTGGCATATACTTAAAAAGTACGCCACACAAGTAGGAATACAAGAGCATTTATCTCCACATACTTTGAGACATGCATTTGCAACTCATATGATTAATAATGGGGCTGATCTAAGAGTTGTTCAATTATTATTAGGACATAGTGATCTATCAACAACACAGTTATATACGCATATTGCTAAAAATGAATTAAAGGAGTTGCATTGCAAAAATCATCCAAGAGCATAATTAAATTTTTTATTATATTTATTTTATTTCAACACAATTCTTTTGGGGAAGAGGTAAAAGATAATAATATTGATTTTTTACAGAAAAAATTAAAAGAAATAATACCAAATTATACATTTGATAAAATTAAAAAAACTCCATTAGAAAATATTTATGAAATAGTTTATGGAGGAGAGATTGTTTATATAACAGGTGACGCCAAATTTATTTTTGAAAGTGGTAACTTACAAAAGATCGTGAAAGAAAAAAATTCTTACTCTTTTATTAATCTTACTGAAGCTTCAGCAGCAGAAGGAAGAAAAAATTTGTTAGAGAATCTTTCGGATTCAAAATTTTTTGTATATGGAGATACTATAAAAAATAGCGAATATATAAATGTGGTTACTGACATTGATTGCCCATATTGCAGAAAGTTTCATGAAGATATTCCAATTTACTTAGAGAATGGTATAAAAATAAGATATTTAGTCTTTGCTATAAAAACAAGCTCTAAAAAAAAGGTGATTTCAGCGTGGTGTTCTAAAGACAAAAATGCTGCATTTACTCTTTTAAAGGAAGAAAAAACCATTAAAAAAAGTAATTGTGTAAATCCAATTGAAGAGCACCAAAGCATCATTAGTTCTATTGGAGTAAACTCAACACCTTCAATATTCTTGTCAGATGGCACATTAATACAAGGCTATATGAATCCTAAAGAAGTTATTGAGAAAATAAGGAATTAGAAAACCAACTACCATCATACTTTTTATCATCAAAACCATTAGCAATTAAGACTCTTTTTGCTCTGGTGCACGCTACGTAAAGGAGATTTTTTTCCTCGCAGGTTTCTTTTTCTCGCAAAGGTAATAAAAATTTTTCCTCAATATTCTTACTATTTTTAAAAATTTTTGGTATATATAGGTGTACATCGTCGCAAGAAAGATCCTGATTAAATATAGGAATCAATTTGGATTTATTATTATTATTTTTTAGGTATGTTTGAGCAAGAATTATAACTTCTGCCTCCAAACCTTTTGCCGAATGAATAGTTAAAATTCTCACTGCATTTTCAATAGGATAATTATAAGAGTCTGGAATATCTCTAATATTTTCTAGTTGATGTAAAAATTGAAATGGTGATATATATCTTCCATTATTAAAATTTAGACTCAAATTTAAAAAATTTAGAAAGTTATTTTTTATTTCTTTATTTTTTAAATAATTATCTCCACAATATAGATTTATAATATCTAAATCATGATAAATAATATCGAGTATATCATGCATAGGAATACTACCAAGGAGACTTTTCCATTTTATAAAATTTTTGTTATGGCTACTTTCTATAATAAGTTTTTCAATTTCGAAAAAATCATTAATATTATGTTGATTAATTTCATTAATTGTATAATTAAAAATAGGACTTTTTAGTAATGAGAACAGTTCAAAAACATTATGTTCGTCTAATATTAAATACTTCAACAAATTATATATATCTATAATTTCTTTGTATTCCAGTATTGATCTCTTTTTATCTGTAATAACAGGAATTTTTTTTTCAATTATTTTTTTCTCTAACTCACCTATATGAGTTCTATTTCTGGAAAGTATAATTATATCTTTATATTTAATATTTTTATTATTAATAAGATTTTCAATCTGAAGAGCAATAGTATTTGCTTCTGCAATCAAATGTGTATCAGCTGTTTCTTTTATATCTTCTATCTCTACGGAACCAGGTACATCTATTTTTGTAAAAAAGTCTTTGTGTTCCGAAAATATACCATTAACGAAATTAATTATTTCTTTCGACGATCTTCTAGATTCATTTAGATATATATCTTCAGAACCAAAATTTTCTTTTGTATATTTCCTACACAAGTCAAACAACCTAGGCTCTGAACCACGAAAGCCATATATAGATTGGTTTGAGTCTCCAACTATTGTAACGCTATTAGAAGAAGATAAATTATTTATTGCGTTAAGAATTTTTAGGATAATTTGCCATTGTAAATAATTAGTGTCTTGAAATTCGTCTATTAACAGATGATTAATAGAGTTGGCTATTTTATAGTATATCCAATTATCAGAATCTAAATCAGATAGCTTATTAAAGCAAAGCCACGTATTGTCAGAATAGTCATGCCAATCTTTACTCTTCAAAGATTTTTGATATTTATTAAAAAAAGTTATTGCTAACAGCTTCCAAGATTTTTGTATTTCATAATAAATATTCTCTTCAAATTTGTATATATCAGATATAAAATATTCAATGTTTGAATTTAATTTTTCAAAATCTTTTTTAACTTTAAGTCTTGGTGATCTTTGGGATTTTGTCAAAAAGAAATCTGTTATGAAAATTACTTTATTATCCAGGCTTGTTTCGCTCGAAAGTAATTTGTTGTAAGTATTTTTGTATTTATTCTTTAAAATATAATTATTATTAAAATTTCTAATTATATTTTCAATTAAATTTTTCTTATATGACATTACTCTAGAAACTTTATTTTCATAGTCATCTTTCTCATAATCAAGATTTTTATGGATTTCTAAAAAGTAGGATTTTTTGTTAGTTATATCTATAATTGATTCTTTAATAGTATGAAAACTTCCAATATAACCCATTAAAAAATTAATATTATCTTGAATATAAGGATTTTTTTCTAAGTAGTTATTGCTAAAAATTTCTTCTTCTATGTCTTTTGCTATTAGCTTTGGATGCAAATTTGTATCGATACTTTTTGGTATATCTTTATCAAAATGCATTTGATTTAGTATCTCTAAAAAAAAAGAATCAAAAGTCGATATTCTTATATCTCTTGTACTTAGTTGAATTGTCAGAAAAATTCTTTTTGCTTTTTTTACGTATTTTGTAAAATTATTCTTTATTCCTATTTGTTTTAAATCTTTTACAATATCCTTATCTTCACAATTAGACCAATATTCTATTTTTTCATTTAATCTATTGCGCATTTCTGCTGTAGTTTTTTTTGTGAATGTTATTGCCGTTATTTTTTCTGGCTCAACTTCATCTAATAGTAGTCTTAATATTTTTGAGATTATGAACCATGTTTTACCTGTTCCAGCTGCGGCTACAACATTTACACTTTTACCTGGATTTAAATAATCATTTATATTCATTGATTAATATAATAAAATATACGTTATACAAATTTTAATTTTAATAATTATGTTAAGAATAGCACTATTTTTAGGAACAAATCTCGCAATACTTGTTGTATTGAGTATAACAATGTCCATTTTTGGTATTGATGGTGTTCTTGATGATAATGGAATTGATCTTGATTTAACTTCACTTTTATTTATATCTTCAATTATAGGCTTCACTGGATCCTTTATATCTTTATTTATATCAAAGTGGATAGCAAAAAAAAGTATGGGTGTGAAATTGATTTTAAAGCCTGAAAATGAATCAGAAAAATGGCTTCTAACAACTTTGGAAGATATATCAGTTAAGGCAAAAATAAAAACACCAGAATTTGGGATATTTGATTCTCAACAACTAAATGCTTTCGCTACTGGGGCATCAAAGAATAACTCTTTAGTAGCTCTAAGCTCTGGTCTAATTAATCACATGAATCAAGATGAGATTGAAGCAGTAATAGCTCATGAAGTATCACATATAAGTAATGGAGATATGATAACAATGACTCTAATTCAAGGAATTATAAATACATTTGTGATATTTTTCTCTAGAATAATAGGCCATATTGTTGACAGGGTAATTTTTAAAGTTCAAAGAGGCCATGGACCTGCGTATTATATAACTAGCATCATTGTTCAAATACTACTTTCAATTTTAGCAAATATTATTGTGATGTGGTTTTCAAGAAAAAGGGAATATCAAGCAGATCATTCTGCAGCAAAATTAGTTGGCTCAAATAAAATGATATCTGCTTTAAAAACTTTATCTACAAAATCGCCAGATTCATTGCCAGATCAAATGGCTGCATTTGGGATAGCTGGAAAGAAACAGAGTGCATACAAAAGTTTATTTAGCAGTCATCCTTCTATAGAATCAAGAATCGAATCATTATTAAAAAATAGTTAAGACTAAACTTATGGCAAGTTATAATACGAGTAATATAAAAAATGGATTGAAGGTTTTAATTAATGATGATCCATTTGAAATTATAGATAACTCTTTTCATAAGCCTGGAAAGGGACAAGCATTTAGCAAAGTAAAGCTAAAGAATTTAAGTAATGGCAGAGTTGTTGAAAAAACTTTAAAAATTGGAGATAGTTTAGATTCAGCAGATGTTCAAACTTTGGATATGCAATATCTATATAAAGACGATGTTAATTATTATTTTATGGATATGGAAAGTTTTGATCAAGTTTCTATAAATAAAGATATATTGGGAGATAATGATGCTTGGTTGAAAGGAGAAGAGCTATGTTCAGTTACTTTTTTTAACGGTAATCCTATAGGCATTGAATTACCAATATTTGTTGAATTGGTTGTTAAGCATACAGAGCCGGGATTAAAAGGAGATACAACATCAAAGGCTACTAAACCTGCCACACTGGAGACAGATGCTATAATTCAGGTCCCTTTGTTTATTAATCAAAATGACATAATAAAAATAGATACTAGGACAAAAGAATATACTGCTAGAGTTAAAACTTAATAAACTTTAAATATATTATCTCTTATTAGTATTTTTTCTTTAGTATTAATATTTTCTGTCCAATCATTATTTATCTTACTTAATAATATTATAACTGTTGATCCCAAATTAAACATGCCTATTTCTTGGCCTTTAGAATAATGTTTCATATCTTCTTTATTATGAAATTCAGTTATACTATTTCTATATTTTGCAGGAGCAATAATCCCATAATCTGATAAAGTAACACACCCAACATTAACTGCTCCAACCATAACTAGAGTCATTTTATATTGATCATTTTGAAAAGATAATACTACTCGTTCATTTCTTGAGTACAGTTTTTTAATTCCTTCCGTCGCATAAGTTGCAACACTATATAAAGACCCAGGGATATGAGTAACTTTTACTAAAGATGCGTCACATGGCATGTAAATTCTATGGCAATCCTTAGGCTCCAAATAAATGTTAATAAATTTCCCATTATTGTAATCATTTCCTTTTTCATGAATTAACTCATTTACAGAATACTTATGTTTCTTTGCATGAATAAATGTATTGTTATTAATATCGCCATATCCAGCTATAGTTCCATCACATGGTGAAATTATGTTTTTTGACTGATCAATATTTTTTCTAAAAGATAAATCAAGTTCCCTAGTAAAAAAATCATTTAAGGACTTATATCCTTCAACATTTTTAATCTTATATTCATCTAATTCAATGTTAAAAATTGATATATAGATTTTAATTAATAAATTTTTAATTGCTTTATCTTCTATTCTTGAAGCTTTATAGGTTATATTAGATATAAAATGAAGTGGGGTTATATGAAATAGTATAATTTTGAATTGATTAACAAGTTTTTTTAAATTTTTTTTCATTTTTTATTATTATAACTCTTATTTTTGGTACAATATAAGACATGCCAGGAAACAGTCACGGAAAATTATTTAAAGTAACCACATATGGCGAAAGTCATGGTGAAGCTATTGGTTGTATAATAGATGGTTGCCCACCAAATCTCAAGATCGATGTTGAGGATATTCAGAAAGATCTTGATAGAAGAAAGCCTGGAAAAACAAGACATACTTCTCAAAGAAGAGAATCAGATACCATAAAAATACTATCAGGTGTTTTTGAAGGCAAATCAACTGGCACGCCAATAAGTTTAATCATCTACAACGAGGATGCTAGAAGTAAAGATTATTCTGATATAAAAGATTTATACAGACCTGGTCACGCAGATATTACATATGATAAGAAATATGGAACCAGAGATTACAAAGGTGGAGGCAGATCATCTGCTAGAGAAACAGCTACCAGGGTAGCTGCAGGAGCCATAGCTAAATTATATTTAAAAGAAAATTTCAATTTAGATATTCAAGGATTTGTCGCTCAACTTGGCCCAATAAAAGCTGATAAAATTAATTATAAAGATATAGAAAATAATCCTTTTTTCTTTCCAAATAAAAATAAAGTTCAAGAACTTGAGGATTATATGGATGCTTTAAGAAAAGAAGGAAATTCTATTGGAGCTAGAATTAATGTTGTGGCGAAAAATGTTCCAACAGGTTTAGGAGAACCTGTCTTTGACAGGATAGATGCTGATATTGCAAAAGCTATGATGAGTATAAATGCAGTTAAAGCTATAGAAATTGGAGCTGGTTTTCTATCGGTAACACAAAAAGGTACAGACCACAGAGATGAAATTGATTCAAAAAAAGGTTTTTTAAGTAATAACTCTGGCGGAACTTTAGGTGGTATAACGTCTGGGCAAGATATAGAGGTTAGTATCGCAATCAAGCCAACCTCAAGCATTAGATTGCCTGGAAAAACAATTGATAATAAGGGAAAGGATTCAGAAGTTATAACAAAAGGTCGTCATGACCCTTGTGTTGGAATTAGAGCAGTACCAATAGCTGAAGCAATGCTAGCATTAGTATTAATGGATCATGCTTTAAGACACAAGGCGCAAAATTTATAATTAAAAAATTGACCTAATTTTTTACCTATTATGTATAAATATAAAATACAAAATTTTTTTATAAGATTTAAATATCTATAAAGGAAATAAATTAAATTGAAAAAAAATAAAGTTTATAAGGGGAATATTCTAAGCTCCCCAATTATGTTTAATAAGTCTTATATAAATCTTTCATCATTTTATTTTTTTTATTTTTCAGCTCTTGGAGCTTTTCTTCCTTTCTGGCCTCTATATTTAAACTATAAAAGTTTTACACCTTACGAAATTGGAGTAATTACAGGAACAATGATTGGCACTAAAATTATTGCTCCTAATGTATGGGGTTGGATAGCAGACAAAACAGGATTAAGACACAGAGTTATTCAACTAGGAGCATTAAGCTGTTTTATTATTTTTACTTTTGCTTCTTCAATGGAAAGCTTTTCTGGTATGGTTGCATTAATTTTTCTTTTTAGTTTTTTTTGGAATGCTTCATTACCTCAATTTGAAGCTGTTACTATGACTTCATTAGGATCTTCGTATAATAACTATAGTCAGATTAGATTATGGGGGTCATTAGGTTTTATATTATCAGTTTTTTCTTTATCTTTTTTAACACAAAATTATGGAATTGAAGTTGTTCCAACATGTATTTTATCTTTTTTATTTTTGACTTTTATTACAACGTTATTTGTTAAGAATACAAATGCAAATCAAAAAAAACACAATAATTCTTTGTTGAGTATAGCTCTCAAACCTGCCGTAATAGGAATATTGCTATCTTGTTTTCTTATGCAGGTTAGCCATGGTCCATTTTATGCTTTCTTCGCTATTTATTTGACAGAGAATAGTTACAGTACAAACTCAATAGGATTTATTTGGTCGCTTGGAGTTATTGCTGAAATATTAATTTTTATTAAAATATCTTCTTGGATCCCTAAGTATGGACTTCAAAACTTATTTATAGTTAGTTTTTTATTTGCGAGCTCAAGATGGCTATTGATTTCATTCTTCCCTGAGAGTGTTATTATTGTGACATTAGCTACATTATTTCATGCTATTACATATGGTATGTATCATGCGGTGTCGATTTCATTGATACATGAATATTTCACAGAGGAACTTCAAGGAAGAGGACAAGCACTTTACTCAAGTATAAGTTTTGGACTTGGGGGTTCTATCGGAAGCATATACAGTGGATATTTTTGGGAGTCACTTGGCGGTTCTACAGTATATTTATATGCCTCATTATTTGCTTTTTTAGGTTTAATTGTGTCTCTTATCTTAGTAAAATCTAAATATAGAAATATTTAAGAAAAAATTAAAAATTATGAGAAAAACATTATATGACAAGCTTTGGGACGAACATCATATTTATTCATATGATAATGGTTATAGCTTGATTTATATTAATAAACATCTTATTCATGAAGTTACGTCACCGCAAGCATTTGAAGGTCTCAAGCAGGCGGGGAGGAGTATATGGAGAAAAAAAAGCGTTATGGCAGTTCCGGATCATAATGTCCCAACAACTTTGAGAGAAGCAGGAATTAAAGACCCTATATCAAAGATACAAGTCGATGCTTTAAATAAAAACTGTAAAACTAATGACTTGCTGAAATTTGACCTAGAAGATATTAGGCAGGGTATTGTTCATGTTGTAGGTCCTGAGCAAGGAATTATTTTACCAGGCATGACAGTTGTCTGTGGTGATTCTCACACATCTACTCATGGTGCACTAGCAGCTCTTGCATTTGGTATTGGAACTTCAGAAGTAGAGCATGTTTTAGCCACACAATGTTTATTGCAAAAAAAATCTTTAAATATGAATATTAAAGTTAATGGAAAAATGCCAGAGTACTTCTATTCTAAAGATTTAGCTTTATTGATTATTAGTCAGATTGGAACAGCTGGTGGAACTGGGTATGCTATAGAATATACAGGAAATGCAATTAGAGATCTTTCTATGGAAGCAAGAATGACTTTGTGCAACATGACAATAGAAGCAGGTGCTACGACTGGCTTAGTAGCAGTTGATGAAAAGACAATTAGTTATGTAGAAAATAAACCTTATTCCCCTAAAGGGGAAAATTTCTCATCAGCAAAAAAATATTGGGAAAATTTAACTTCTGATAATGATGCGTTATACGATAAAATAATAGATATTGATATTAGTGAATCAAGCCCAATGATAACCTGGGGAACATCTCCAGAAATGGCAGTTGGCATTGATGGAAAACTACCAAGTTTAGACGATGAAAGGTTTTCTTCAAAAAGACAAGACTTATTAAACGCTTTTTCATATATGGGTCTTAAAGAAAAACAAAGCGTCAACTCAATAGAGTTAGATAAAATTTTTATAGGTTCGTGCACTAATTCGAGGATAGAGGACTTAAGAATTGTTGCAGACATTGTTAAAAATAAAAAAATTGCTAACAATATAAAGAGTGCAATCATTGTGCCTGGCTCTGGGCTAGTTAAGGAAAAAGCAGAAAATGAAGGTTTAGATAAAATCTTTACCAAGTCAGGATTTGAATGGAGAAGCCCAGGATGTTCAATGTGCTTAGGAATGAACGACGATAAATTAAATGAATACGAACGATGTGCTTCTACTTCAAATAGAAACTTCGAAGGAAGACAAGGAAGGTTAGGTAGAACTCATTTAGTTAGCCCAGCAACTGCAGCTGCAGCTGCTATTCACGGACATTTTGTAGACGTAAGAGATATGTAGGATATGAAAAAATTTAAAGAAATAAAGTCAATAGCTGCATATATCGATAGAAAAAATATTGATACAGACGCTATAATACCAAAGCAATACCTTAAGGCAGTAACAAGAGAGGGTTTCGGGGAAGCTTTGTTTGATGACTGGAGATATTTAGAGCCTGGCAACTTAGGTGACAATCATGCTTTAAGAAAAAAAAATCCAGAATTCTTTTTACATGATCCTAAAAATGAAGGGGCACAAATCTTAATAGCAGGCGATAATTTTGGTTGCGGGTCATCTAGAGAGCATGCAGTTTGGGCATTAATGGATTATGGTTTTAATGTTGTGATATCAAGTAGCTTCGCAGATATATTTTATAATAACTGTTTTAAAAACGGAATTTTGCCAATTACAATTTCAGAGGATCAAATCAAAGAAATTTCAGAGTACTCGAAAAGAAAAGAAGAAATTTCTGTAAATTTACCTGAACAAACAATAAGTTTTGGTAATAAAGAAATTAAATTTGAAATAGATCAATTTAAGAAAAAATGTCTAATTGAGGGATTAGATGACATTGCTTTATCACTAGAAAAATCTGAAAAAATAGTTTCATACGAAAATAAAATTAAAGAAGCAAAACCTTGGATATTTAGTGATTAAAATTAAAAAAAGAAAAATATTACTATTACCTGGTGATGGTATTGGACCTGAGGTTATTAGAGAGGTAAAAAAAGTCGTTAATTGGTTTAACTCAAACAAATCATTAGATTTTGAAATTGATGAAGAATTAGTTGGTGGATGCTCATATGATAAACACGGAACTCCAATTACTGATGAGGTTTTCTATAAAGCACTAGAAAGTGAAGTTGTAATGTTAGGAGCTGTTGGAGGACCAAAATGGGATAATCTTGAATTTTCAAAAAAACCTGAAAGAGCTCTATTAAAATTAAGGAAAGAATTAAAATTATTTGCTAACTTGAGACCAGCAATATGTTTTGAGCAATTAGTTGATGCCTCAACCCTTAAACCTGA
>ERZ802822.219-NODE-219-length-42299-cov-9.193596_pt1 | contig 42299 bp, 39 predicted proteins | sample MGYA00345649_ERZ802822 | MGnify/ENA primary metagenome ERZ802822 (study PRJEB30503, sample SAMEA104212359) | marine metagenome | biome: Westerlies Biome; feature: [SRF] surface water layer (ENVO:00010504) within the epipelagic zone...; material: water...
GGTTCTTGGTCTATGGACTGAAAGGCGTCGAGGGATGATTGTCCTAAGGCTTGCTCGATGATCGCGATGGCATCCTCACCGGGCAGTGGGTCGACCTGATCCTGCAGTTTCGCCAACGACTGACAAATCGATTCACCCAGGACGTCTGGTCGGGTCGACAACAGCTGACCCAGCTTAATGTACACCGGCCCGCGGGAGATCAGGGCTTCGGTCAGTTGGTCCGGTAGATGGTTTCGTGCAGGCAGCAGTCGCTGAAAAAGCCTCACCGTCCAGACCAGACGACGGTCGCTGAAATGCTCCACTGGGAGCAGGTGGTGCAAGCGATACCTGAGGATCTGACCCGCCATCCCGAGCAGATAGCGGAAAGTGCGCGAGGACATCAGTCTGGGGTGTCCTGCTGTTGGAGCCTATTCAGTTTGGCCTCCAGCCGATCAATGCGTAGCCTGAGTTGATCCAAGCGCCCGGCCAGATTTTCGCCTTGCTCCCGCGTGGTGAAGCGCTCGCTGAAGTATGTCTCAGTGGCTTGGTGCGCCTGAGCGCGAGTGCTGGTGAGTAGGTCGCTGAGGGTAGCCATACCCAACTCCACCAGCGCTGCCGTGCGTTGCCCGGTTTCTCTGCCCAGCCATGCATCCAGCGGTTTTGCCAGATCCGGCGAGTAATCCTTGGCGAGTGCTTGCAGTGCCATCAATACGGTGGCGTCACCATCGATCACAACGGTTTCTGCTGTGGCGCCTGTGATCAGTGTTTGCAGTAGCCCCAAAGGCTTGCCAGTAACGGCAACGTTTGGATTGTCGCTTGGACCTGCGTGGAGGTCGATGCTGCGCTCTTGCAAGACCAGGTGCCATGTTAGCGCCGGTTCTAAGCAGTGAATCTCGATGACTTGACCGGCCAGCGAGGAAAAGTGTTTCGCCGCCAAAGGATCCAAGTGAATCGCGCGCGCGCTCAGCTCACTGAGCAAACGCTGCAGCGCGAGTAGCAGGGCTGCCGAGTCGTGGCGCATCAATATGACAGCACCTAAGTTATGCCGATGTTGATTCGGGTTTCACACCGCGGTGAATCGCGGCGATGCCGCCCACCAAATTGTGGAAGCCGGTTTCAACGAATCCGGCATCTTCAAACATTTGCTTAAGGGTTTTCTGGTTTGGGTGCATGCGAATAGATTCCACCAAGTATTGGTAGGGTTGGGCGTCGCCTACTAACAGCTTGCCTACCGGCGGCCAAAGCGTTTGAAAGGTGCGGTAAGCGGTCTCTAACACTGGATCCGTTGGCGTTGAAAATTCCAGCACTAACAGGGCGGCGCCTGGTTTCAGAACTCGTAGAATTTCGCTGAGGGATTGGTCTTTGTCGGTAAAATTACGAATGCCGAAGCTGATGCAAGCGCAGTCAAAGCTGGCGTCGGCAAAGGGAAGCTGTTCTGCTGGTGCCTGACAAAATTCGACCTGCGTAATGCCTTGATCGAGCAGGCGATCTCGACCCACCTGCATCATCGGCCGGTTCAGATCGGTCAGTACCACACGCCCCGCAGTGCCGACGACCGGCGCAAAGAGCGCGGCCATGTCGCCGGTGCCGCCGGCGAGGTCGAGCACATGATGGCCCTCACGCACCCCCGCCATTTGCAGCACCATACGTTTGAACAGGCGGTGGGTGCCTAGCGACATAAGATCGTTCATCAAGTCATAGCGATCGGCTACTGCTGCAAAAACACCGCCGACGCGACGCGTCTTTTCCTCTGGCGACACCTGTTCGAAACCGAAACTTACGGCTTCCTCGCTGTCGGCTTGCTGACGCTGTGCATCCTCGGGTTTTTGCGGCTTGTCGGCGGCTTGGGTCATCGCTTTGGATCTTGTATTTGAGTCGTGTAGTAAGGCCGGCTGGCACTATAACGCGTATGCGGCCCGGGTAGGGAGCGCGGCTACTTGGGCGTCCACTGACTCACAGGAATGTTGGGCAGTCGCGAGGCGTTGGCTTGCTTGAGATCCTGCAGGTATTCCTGCCAGAAGCGCTCTTGTTGCGAACCCAGCTCGTGCAAGTAGGCCCATGCGTAAATGCCGCTGTCGTGGCCGTCGTCAAAGCCGATGCGAATGGCATAGTTGCCAACCGGTTCGATCAGCTTTATGCCGACATTCTTCTTACCCGTTTGCAGCGTTCGCTGATCTGGTGAGTGCCCTCGTACTTCGGCAGATGGCGAGTAGACGCGCAGCAGCTCCGCTGGTAGCTCGTACCGTTCTTGATCCCACTGCAGCTCAAGAGTGTGGGCAATTTTGTGATAAGTGATATGTGTTGGGGCGTCCATGAGGGTTCGTTGTCGCAGATAATACGGATCACGCAGTCACAGGATAAAACGTGAGAGGTCTGTATCGCTGACCAAGTCGCTGAGATGGCTGTCGACGTAGTCAGCGTCGATCAAAATTTGCTCACCGGCGCTTTCATCGGCGTTAAAGGACAGTGGTTCGAGCAGGCGCTCCATCACCGTGTGTAAGCGTCTTGCGCCAATATTTTCAGTGCCTTCGTTAACCTGCCATGCTAGTTCTGCGATCCGCTCAATGCCACTTGGGGCGAACGCCAAACTGACGTTTTCTGTCGCCATCAGTGCACAATATTGCTCGCACAGACTTGCCTTGGGTTCCGTCAAGATGCGGCGAAAATCCTCTGGTGACAATGCTTTGAGCTCCACGCGGATCGGCAGGCGGCCCTGTAGCTCAGGAATGAGGTCTGAGGGTTTGGCCAGGTGAAAAGCGCCAGAACCGATGAATAAGATGTGGTCAGTGCTGATGGCCCCGTACTTGGTGGTTACCGTGCAGCCTTCGATAAGTGGTAGAAGGTCGCGCTGCACGCCCTCGCGGGAGACATCAGTGCCCGACGTCTCACCACGCTTGGCGACCTTGTCCAGCTCGTCAATAAAGACGATGCCCGTTTGCTCTACCGCGGTAACCGCCTGACTGCGAATCTCCTCATCGTTGATGAGGCGAGCGGCCTCTTCGTCCTGCAGCCGCTTGCGTGCTTCTGTAATGCTCAGGCGCTGCTGTTGTTTTTTGCCCTGACCAAGGTTGGCAAACATGTTTTGCAGCTGGTTGGTCATTTCTTCCATGCCCGGTGGCGCCATGATCTCGACACCTACAGCGACCTGCTCTAAGTCGATGTCAATTTCCTTGTCGTCGAGTTCGCCTTCGCGCAGTTTTTTGCGAAACATTTGGCGCGTGCTGGAATCAGTCGACTCAGGCTCGCCGTCGCTACTGCGCGGTGCGGGCAGTAAGGCATCCAGAATACGCTCTTCGGCACGGTCGGCGGCTTGCTCTGCTACCGCTTGCATTTGCTCTTGGCGCAGCAGGTTCACGGCGGTATCCGCGAGATCGCGGATGATCGATTCCACGTCCCGGCCAACGTAGCCCACTTCGGTAAATTTTGTTGCCTCCACCTTGATCAGCGGTGCGTTGGCGAGTTTTGCCAAGCGCCGGGCAATTTCTGTTTTCCCCACGCCAGTGGGGCCGATCATGAGAATGTTCTTGGGGCTGACCTCATCGCGCAGCTCGGGGTCGAGCTGCATTCGTCGCCAGCGGTTGCGCAGTGCAATGGCGACCGCGCGCTTAGCATCGCTTTGACCGACGATATGCCGATCGAGTTCCGCGGCGATTTGTTTGGGCGTAAGCGCATTGTTAGCTGGCATCGGTAGACAAGGTTTCCAAAGTCAGTGAATGATTGGTGTAGACACAGATATCGCCAGCAATTGTCATGGCTTTGCGCACCACATCTTCTGGGTTGAGCTGGGTGTTCTGGGCGAGGGCGGTTGCTGCGGCTCTGGCGTAATTGCCGCCGGAGCCAATGGCCAACACGCCGGCCTCGGGCTCTAGTACGTCGCCATTGCCGCTGATCAACAGCGTGGCGGTTTTGTCGGCAACGATGAGCATGGCTTCGAGCTTGCGTAATGCTCGGTCGGAGCGCCACTCCTTGGCCAGCTCAACTGCGGCGCGAGTCAGCTGTCCATGGTACTTCTCAAGCGCGGCCTCGAATTTTTCAAACAGCGTAAAGGCGTCCGCAGTGCTGCCCGCAAATCCCGCAATAACCTTGTCTTGATAGAGTTTACGCACCTTAACCGCGTTGCCCTTCATGACTGTATCGCCAATGGAGACTTGACCGTCGCCGCCCATGGCCACCTGATTTTCGTCTCTGACGCTGAGAATGGTGGTGCCGTGAAACGCTTGCATAGGGAAATCCGTGGTTTATCGATTGCTGAAAATGCGGTGGTTCGGTTTGGTCAAAAGAGGTCGTTCAGCGGGTTGAGGATATTGGCGCTGTCATTGTCACAAAGCAACGCCGAGTCGCGGCAGCGCCTAACTTGCTAGTTCAAAATAATGCCCGAAATTCCCTGCTCTCTGAGTTTGGTTAGGGCGCGATTGGCATCTACGCGGCGTTCAAAGGGCCCTAAGATTACCCGGTGCCAAGTACCCGTTGAGCTGTCGTTGACTTCAACCACGGCGGGCAGGTTGAGCAGTATGAGCCGAGCGCGCATTTCGTTGGCGTCGCCTTCGTCCAGAAAAGAGGCCGCCTGCACCCGATAGACTGCACCCTCGCCTGCCTTGGCAGGCTTGCTTGGCTGGTAAGGGCTGGTGTCTACCTTTATCTCGCCATTCTTGAGCAGGTCGGGAAACTCGAATGTGACCTTTGGCGCCTCGCGAGATTCAGCGGTAGCTGGCGCGGTGTCGCTGGCATCTGATGCCATCCACTCGGGCAGGTAGGCTGCGAGGAGCACCACGAAGGCACCGAAAATAGCGCCGGATGAAAAGCTTGGCCCGTGAAAGGTTGGGCTCTTTTTCTTGCCCCGTGTTGGTGTGGCCCGGCCACGGCCTGAAGAGGTGGTGCGGGGCTTTCGTTTGGCCGGTTTTGCGGCAGCACCGCGTTTGGCGAAGTCCTTGGTCATGCACAGCTGCCTGTGGCGAGTTCAGTAGGAAAAGTGTTCAAGCCAGATCATAGCGTGCGGGCAAGATGATGGCGAAGGGACAATCAAGGGGCAATCAAGGAACAATCAATCTCAACAATAATACTGACGCTCTACATGGCATCGTAGGGATCAACATCAATAGACCAGCGTAAGCTGCTGTGTGTTTTGGGTTGGCCCAAGCTGGCAAGGACGCGATGCAGCGCCGGTCGAGTCGCCGCCATAACCACCAACTGGAAGCGCGCACGCTTAGCAACCCGCGCCATGGGGGCAGGAATGGGCCCGAGTATTTCCACGGTTGCGGTGTCTTGTTGGCTGCCCGCCGCTGACTCCAAGGCGGCTTTGCAGTGGGTCAAGAATTCTCGGGCAAGGGTTGGGTCAAAGGCTTCGGCGCGCAGCATGGCCATGGGTTGAGCTGGTGGCAGTCCTGCTTGCAGTCGGCTACTCAGCTCTGCCTCGGCGAACCCTCGATAGCCTTGTGACATGAGTTTTTGTAGTAGCGGATTTTCTGGCTGATAGGACTGAATCCAAACGTCGCCTTGTTTTTCCGCGCGTCCAGCACGTCCGGCAACCTGCACAACAAGTTGGGCGGTACGCTCCGGCGCTCGAAAGTCTGGGCTTAAGAACCCAGCGTCAGCGTTAATTACGGCGACGAGGGTCACTTCAGGAAAGTGATGGCCCTTGGCAAGCATTTGCGTGCCCACCATGATGCAGGAGTCGCCGCGCTGAATTTTCTCCAGTTGGGCAGTGAGTTGTGCATTGCTGCGCGTGGTATCGCGATCAATACGGTAAAGCGGTATGTCTGGGAAGAGCTCGGCGAGGCTTTCTTCAGCACGCTGGGTGCCCATACCCACCGGTAAAAGATCGTGGTGACCGCACTGTTCGCAGTGCGTTGGCAAGGTGAAACGAAGGCTGCAGTGATGACAAACGAGCTGTTCGGGTTGCCGATGCAGGGTCAGTCTTGCATCGCAGTCCGAACAGACGCTCTGCCAGCCGCAGGCTTTGCAAACCAATGTGGGGGCAAAGCCGCGTCGATTGAGGTAAACCAGAACTTGGCCGTTTGCTTCTAGGTGCGAACGGATCACCCGAATCAGGGTATCGGAGAGGCCGCCGCGCAAACTCTGGCCGCGAAGATCAATCGTATGGTAGCGCGGCATCTTTGCTCCACCGGCTCTTTGCGTGAGCAAAACATGCTGATAGCGGCCACGCTTGGCGTTATAGAACGATTCCAGCGAAGGCGTTGCACTGCCGAGAACCAAGGGGATGTCCAATTGCTGCGCCCGCTTCACGGTCAGATCACGGGCTGAGTAGCGTAGTCCGTCCTGCTGCTTGTACGAACTGTCGTGCTCTTCGTCGACAATGATCAGCCCCAAGCTTTCGAAAGGGGTAAAGACCGCAGACCGCGTGCCGATCAGTACCTTGATCTCACCGGCCCGACATTTGAGCCAAGTTTGCAGTCGCTGGGTTTCGCTGAGACCTGAATGAACCATACCCGCGCTGCCAAAACGGTTTTCAAAGCGGGCGAGGGTTTGCGGGGTGAGCGCAATTTCGGGCACCAAGACCAGTACTTGCTTGCCCGTAGCGAGCACCCTCGCCATGCTCTGCAAATACACCTCGGTTTTACCCGACCCGGTAACCCCCTCGAGTAAAAACACGTTAAAGCCGACTGCGGCATTGATTGCGTTGATGGCCGTTTGCTGCTCACTGGAGGGTGAAAGCGCCTCGCTGGTTTGATGGCGAACAGATACGACCTTTCTCTCCAACACCCCTATGCCTTCAAGTTTGCGCAGCATGCTTCGATTGAACCCCGCGGCTTCCAGCGCTTCGCCGGATTGGGCATCGCCCATATGTAGCAGGTGATCGACTACGGCTTGTTGAGTTTTCGCGCGGGGCGAAATGAGGCTTGGATCCACCAAGTGCCAGATATCAGGCGGTGGCTCTGGCTTGATTTCAAGCTGTGAGCCTTTGCGCGCCGCGCTGGGAAGTACGGTGGCCAGCACCTCGCCCAAAGGATAGTGGTAGTAGCTTTGCATCCACTGGGCGAGATCGAGTAGCTCAGAGTCGATGGCGGCATCATGATCCAACACTTCAGACACCGGTTTGGTTTTGGCGTGCGGATTGTCAACATGAGTGCTTACGCAGATACCGATGACTTCGCTGCGGCCGAACGGCACTCTTAGTCTTGCACCCAACGCTGGGAGCGCCATATCGCCGTCGACGTGATAATCGTAGACAGAATGTAACGGCCGAGGTACGGCTACTTGGATGACTTGTTTGGTATCGGCCATGCACCATTGTAAGTAGGATCCGCGCCATCAAGATAGCTGTGAACTGCGCTTGCGAAGCGGGGCCCTCTGCGCTTGCGGCAGGTAAAGGTTCTGTTACACTGCGCGCCCATTTTAGTAAGCAAGCAACCGTCATGAAGCCTGAAATTCATCCGGAATATCACATCGTAAAAGCCACATGCAGCTGCGGGAACGTGATGGAGATTGGATCCACTTTAAGAGATGACATCCACTTAGATGTGTGCTCGAGCTGCCATCCGTTCTATACCGGCAAGCAAAAGACCATTGATTCAGGTGGTCGCGTTGAGAAGTTCCGCCAACGTTTTGCTAAGCGCACAAGCTCTGGCAGCTAGCGCTTGAAAAAGCCCCACGTTACAGGGCGTGGGGGCTCGACTGGTAAAGGAGGCAAGGCGCCTCCTTTTTTTGTGCCCGAAAGAACGTCTGCTGCCGATTGGTGGTGGGTGTTCTAAAACAGATCAACAGAGCGAATGTCTTCGGTTTGCTCTTGCTCGCCGCTCATCAATGAGGACGCGTCTGGGGCGAATTCGGCTAGAAAGACCTCGCTTACTGTCGTGCTGTCGGCGACAGAAGTGGGCAGACCGGTGGCCTTGTCCACACGCAGTGTGACGACCCCGGGTGGTTGCAGCAGCGGCATCTCAGGCACGTCGGCTAGGGCTTCTTCCATAAAGTCTATCCAGATGGGCAGGGGCACGTTGGAGCCATAGGCATTTCTGCCCAGCGGCTGCTGATCTTTGAAGCCTACCCAAACGCTGGCCACTAAGGCGTGATTGAAGCCGTTAAACCAAGTATCTGACGCGTCATTGGTCGTCCCGGTCTTACCCGCCAAATCGTTTCGGTTCAAGGTTCTGGCGCGCCGCCCAGTGCCAAGTTTGATGACATCGCGCAGCATCGACTGCATGACGTAGGCATTACGCTCGTCCAGCACGTGTTCCGCCAGCACCTCGGCCTGTTGGGTTGGTGTCGCTGTCTGCGCGTTGAGCATGCTCTCCAAGACCGTGGTGCGCAGCCACGTGCTGGGACTCGGGTCCGTGCCGCCATCTACGCTGCCATCCGTAGCGATTTCCTGCCTTGTACTGCCAGCATCACCGCCAGCCACCGTGTCGGGCTTCTCTTCTGCTGTCTCACAGTCTTTGCAGACAGTTGCAGGGTTGGTGGCGTACAAGACGTTGCCGCTTTGATCCAGCAACCGATCCACGATATAGGGCTCGACTAGGTAGCCACCGTTAGCCAAGACGCCATAGGCCCGCACCATGTCGATAGGTGCGACGGTCATGGTGCCCCCGCCCAATGCCAACTGGGTATTGCGCGGGAAAGATGTCATGTCGAAGCCGAACTTTTTCACATCTTCAAGCACCCTGCCGGCGCCAACTTCAAGCAGCACCCGCATGGAGACCAAGTTGATGGAACGGTACAGAGCCTGGCGTAAACGTGTGGGACCGTTGTAGCGGTTGTTGTCATTTTCTGGCCGATACTGTGATTCAAGATTGGCATCTTCAAAAACCAAGGGCGCATCAAGAAAAATATCCGCCGGGGTGATGCCTCGACTGAGCGCCGAGCTATAAACGAATGGCTTGAAACCCGAGCCAGGCTGGCGCTGGGCTTGCAGGGCATAGTTATATTGATTGCGGTAAAAGTCATAGCCACCGACTAATGCGCGCACCGCGCCGTTTTGCGGGTCCATCGCAATCAGCGCACCCTGAATATCCGGTAGCTGAGTCAGCAGCCACGTCGGTGCAGCGCCCGCGCCTGCTACTTGCCTCGGGTTCACGCGCACGATATCGCCCACTTGCAAGATATCGCTCATCTGGCGGATGCGCGGTCCACGCTCGTCTACCGATACATAGAGCCTGGCCCAACGACTGTCGGTCAGTTGTACCTCGCCAATACCAAGGTCACTGGCGAAGACCAAGGCGCGCTCGTCCTCCACGCGTAGTACGACGGCAGGAATTTGCTCGGCATAAGTGTCGCGCTCGTCGAGGCGTTGTTGCAGGGCTTGGGCCAACGCGGCTCTTGGGTCTGCATCTCTTTCCGTGCTTTCAGCATCAACTTCCACAGCGGCACTTGCGGCACGCGTCGCCGTGTCGTCAGCGAACTCGGCCGCAATGGATGGCGTTGGCATGGAGTAGAGCTGCTCAATCTGTGCCAGCAAGGCGTCTGGGACTTGGCCCTCAGGTCCCCGGTAGCCGTGATCTCGGTCGTATTTCATCAGCCCACGGCGCAAGGCTTGCGTGGCCTCGCGCTGCTGCTTGGCATCGAGGGTGGTATAGATCTCGTAACCGCCGGTGTACAAATCTGGCACCTTGCCCATCACCTCTTGGCGTACCCACTCCGCCGCATAGGGGCTGGGTAGATCGAGTTCGCGTGCATAAACCTTGGCGGTAATCGGCGAGGCGACGGCTTCGTCATAGGCGCTGCGGGTTATGGACTCTTGATCGAGCATACGGCTGAGCACCTGATTGCGGCGACGGAGCGCCCAGCTCGGCCCATTAATCGGGTTGCCGGCCTCTGGTCGCTGGGGAATGCCAGCCAGCATGGCAAGCTGCGCCAGTGAAAGCTCTTCTAGAGGTTTGCCGTAGTAGGTAACCGCGGCTGCTTGTGCACCGTAGGCGCGCTTGCCGAAGGGCACGAGATTGATATAAAGCTCGAGAATCTCTTGTTTGGTCAGCTCTTGCTCGATCTTCAAAGACAGCAACATTTCTTTGAATTTACGCAAAAAACTACGCTCTAACGTAAATGATACGTTGCGCGCTAGCTGCATGGTGATGGTGCTGGCGCCGCCGAGACGATCATCATTGATTCCCACCAGACGAGCGCCAAGCTGTATTAAATCGTTGGCCAAGGAGATGTAGTCGATGCCGCTGTGTTGATAGAACCGCTTGTCCTCGGTATCTAGCACTGCGCTGATGAATGCTTCAGGCACATCCTCGATGGCGACGGGGATCAAGCGGCGTTCGCCAAATTCACCAAGCAGTTCGCCATCGCTTGCATAAATGCGCAGCGGTGCTTCGAGCTTGACGTTACGAAACGTGCTCGCCTCGGGGATTTGCGGATCGAGATAGATATAGGCACCGGCAAGACCGATTACCATCGTGCACAGGGTCGCGACGCCAAAAACTGCGAAAAAACGTAGCACTGGGTGTTTACGCGAGGCTCGCTGCATACGGCTGGATGGTTACCAGTAGAAAACGAAGGACGAATCCCAGCATAGCAAACCCCATGTAGTAGGACACTGCTACCGCAACCAGCGAAAGCCCCGCCGCTTGCAGGCATCGGCTTACAAACATTGGGGCATCATTGGATTTTTATCCCGTCGCGTGTCCAGCAGCCTGTTGTGGTGCTTTCAGCGGGGTTGTTGGTTATGGCATTTGTCGCCAGAAAACTTTTGCGCTCTCTTCAATCAATGGTGTCGTTTGATGCGCTCCCACGGCGTCGCAGCACGTCTGCCTTGGGAGTTTTGCTCCATCACAATTGCCTCGAATTTGTTCTGCTGGCGCCAAACGCACAGAAGATCTCGCAATCAATCACACTCAGCGATGCTGGCGATTTGAGAGCGCCATGCCAGAGTATCGCCGAGGTCTGTCATACCGTGATGGCAGCAAATGTCGGGGCGGTTAGCTGCTGGATCGCTACCGACCACGCCTGCGCCACGACCACGACCGTGGGCTCACGCCGCTGGTTCAGGCCGACTATTGATGCAGCTACCGCCGGGACCATGGCGACGACACTAGCAACCCACCTTGCTCAATTCTCAGATACAGACCGATCAGAGCATGAACTTAGCGCATCGCTTGGTGAAGACTGGCTCGAGATTGCGCGTGCTCAGTCAGCGCCAGCCATGGACTATCTCCTATTACCCGATGAACCGGTTGCGCAGCTTGGGCAGGTGCGGGCGTGGCTTTGGTGGACGCCGAAAGAGGCACAAGATGATCTGCGCGGCGCTCTAGCAGCCTGCGACTTGGCGGTGACAGGCTTGGTGCCAAGCGGTGTGGCGCTCTATCGCGGCTTGCTGGAGATTTGGCGAGACCAGGGTGCGGGGGTTGAGGAGCTATCGGGTAGCTGGGCGCTGTTGGACATGGCACCCAATGACTGTGCCGCCGCACCGACCCTGTGGCTATTCGTTGGTTCGCGTTTTCGTCATTGCGAAACTTTTGCCTGCTCCTGCAAAGCAGCTGACCTAATCGCCTTGGCCGCGACGCGGTTAGACGATGCAAACGCCCCGATAGTGCTTTGGCAGGCAACCGATGGATTAACCCAAGCAGCGACCAGCCTTCATCGAGTCTTCGACCACCAGCTGAACCCGTGGGTTGACGGTGCGGTAACTAAATCCCCTAGGGATACGGTGGCGAGTGTCATCGCGCTGGGCCTTGCTTTGCAGGCGAAGGCTAATAAGACCAGTGACTGGCGTGGTGGTCAGGATGCCCCCGTGGTGAACCTGCTGCCTTGGCGTGGCCGGCGGCTGCAGCATATGCAGCGCTCATTTCAACTCCAGCTGGTCACCGCAGCATGCCTCACATTGGCAGTGATGTGGACTTGGGTAACCGCGCTACAGGCGCAGGTGGCTGAAGAACAAACACACCTTGTGCGTGTGCAAAATACCTACGATCAAGCGTTGGCCGCGCAGGCACAAAGCGATGAGTCCAGGGCGAATCTTGGTTTGGCCGAGCGCAGTGCTAGCCAACTGAAGAGGGCGGCAAATGCGGGTAATTTTCAGCTAGCACGTCTGCACTTTTTGCTGGCACTGCTGCCAGACTGCCTTGCGATCACTGGCGCTTCGACCTCGCAGGCTTCGGCGCTTGTCTCGGGCATAGTCAGCAACCCTACTGCGGTGACATCGTTGGCTGCAGACGTCTTCGCAGCGTTTGATGCCAATACGCACTATGCGCTGGATGCATGGCCGATGCTCACGGTCGGTGAGCAATCGCTGCGTAGTATCACTCCTATACAGACGCCACAGGCGTTTTCGCTGCGACTGTCATTTGCTGAAAGGGCAGCACCAGATGCTGACTTGGACTCTACCGAGAGGTCTGCAGAGACGGACAAAACCGATGACTGAGTTTTTATCGATCCTCCCAGAGAGATTGGGTGCGCTCAGTGCTGGCGCCCCCGCCTATCGTCTGGTTGTCATATTGATCGTGGTCGTTGGCGGCAGCGGCATTGGAGCGTTTTTCTGGGCGCTGCCCGTCGCGCAACAGCTTGACGCGCTGCGCTTGGACATTCAGCAGCGCGAAAGCATGCTGCAGGCGCTAGGGGCCCGACGACCATCGAGGTCAACGAGTGCCCTGGCAGCGCTTCAGGCTCAGTTGGCCATGTACCCGGTTTGGCACTCAACCAGATCCGAGCACGACAGACTGTCCGAACTGGTCGATCTTGCCGGTAACTATCAATTAGAAACCCTGCAGCTTCGAGCAGCGCCTGAACGCCAGGCATCTTCAACTTTGTTTTCTCCGCAAGAGATTCGCCAATTGGCGCAGGCGGATATGCCGCTTGAAATCCTCCAGCACGGCTATCGTTGGCAGCTGCAGGGAAGCCCCCAAGGGGTGATGACGCTGCTAGATCACCTGACGGGTAGCGCAGCGTCTATAGACGAGTTTTCCGTCGAGCGTGTCCTGCCAATAGACGACAGGTCATCTCGCAACAATGATCAAGGCCACAGCAAGGGTGTGATGAGAGCAGACCTGGCTTATACAGAGGTGCCAGTCAGGCTTGATCTTGCCTTCCGTCATTTCGTGGTGAAGACCGAGGATCCTTGGCCGCAAACCCAGCCCAAGTCTTTCCGCGCCGATGCTGAGGTTGCTGAACGTCAATCTCAGCGTGACTGGCAGACCATTGGATGGGCGGGAATGGGGCTGCCTGATGACGTCGGCACCGGGCGCTGTATCCCCTCGGCAATGGACTATCTCAATGGCTTGGATGAGGATGACTCGCACATATTTGCAGACCAACGGATCGAGCACATAACGCTGGTGGGTATTGTTCATCTTCCCGCGCTACCAAATACAGAGTCTGGCCAGAACCGCTTGCGCGCGGTATTTCTTGGTCGCCGAGGCGAATTGTTGGCGGCAGAAGTAGGATCGAGCGTTGCGTTGAAGGGTTATCGCTTGGTTTCTTTAAATCATCAGCAGGTAGTGCTGCAGGGACCAGATGTCGATGCACCAGACAACCACCGAGTCTTGGCGTTGCACTCTGAACACATGACTGCCCTGTCTGGCGTGCAGCAGATGTCCGCCAAGGTCGCTGTCCCATGACTTGCGCTTGGCGCATCGGCGTATGGGCAGCATTGGCACTTTTGACTGGGTTGGCGACGGCTAACGACGCGATGAAGGCCAACGAAGTAAATAAGGTTAACGATGTCGTCTGGCAACCGGTTGCTGACACTCATGCTGAGGCGGCACAGCCGCGCCTGAATTTGCGTCTACAGCAGGTTGAAGTGCGCCGGTTGCTGCAGTTGCTGGCGGACCAACGCAGTATCAGCGTGATGATCAGCGACGACGTCAAAGGGACTCTGACCATGAATCTCGTCGATGTCAGTGCCGCAGATGCCTGGGTGTTGATCTTGAACGCGGCGGGATTGGCAGAGCGCATTCATCAGAATATTCGCTATGTCGCGCCAGCACCCTCGATCGCTGCGCGTGAGCAAGCGACTTTGAGCGAGGCTCAAACCGTCGAGCAACTGATGCCGCTTACAACCCAGGTGCTGCGCATTCGTTACGCGCGAGCCGAGCAACTGCTGACACACCTCAGCAACGGCCAGTCGCTGCTATCTGGGCGCGGCGAGGTCTGGGTGGATGAACGCCTAAACGCACTGGTCGTCAGCGATGTGCCTGACCGCGTGGACTTGGTGAGCAGGTTGGTTTCACGCCTCGATGTGCCGTTGAATCAGGTCGCCATTGAAGCCCGCATTGTCACCGCTAGTGACACCCTCAATCACCAACTCGGCATCCAATGGCGCGCAGATCTCAGCAACTTGGATACGCTGACGGGCGAGACGAGCGCGGCCTCGGACATAAACCGATTGGTTACGACCACGGCGCTTGCGGCGGCGGCGCCGGCGTCGACCTTGGCGCTGGGGATTTTACGCCCTGGCACCGCGATAGACGCGGAGCTTTCGTTATTGGCAGAACAGGGCAAAGCGCGGGTGTTGGCAAAACCCAAAATAGTCACGTTGGACCAATCCCCCGCATCCATTGAATCCGGAGTGCAGATTCCTTATCAGGAAACCAGTCGCAGCGGTGCGACATCCACATCCTTTCGTGATGCCGTGCTGTCTCTGCATGTGTTGCCGCAAATAACCCCAGACCAAAACATCATGATGCAGCTCAAGGTCAAACAAGACACGGTAGGACAGATCTTCAATGGTGTGCCGTCAATCAACACCAATGAAATTCAAACTCGCGTATTGGTTGGTAACGGCGAAACCGTCGTGCTGGGCGGTATATTGCAAGAAGATGCGAATGACGCAGAGCGCAAAACACCGCTGCTGGGCGATTTGCCGGTGATTGGTCGTGTCTTTCGGCGCAGGATAACGCGACAGGATCAGCAAGAGCTGCTGGTATTCGTCACCCCAACCTTGGTTAGCCAACCCACAGTTGTGCCGGTAGTAGATGCACCGCTAAACAGTGCGTTACCTGAAGCTGAGGTTGGTGAGCCGCCTCTTTAGGCTGCATTAGCGCGAGATTGGCTGGGCAGGGATATTTGCGGGTCTCTGTTCGTGGGTTGGATTACACTTGCGCCATGAGCAAACGAAATATTTTTTTGATCGGTCTCATGGCGGTGGGTAAGAGCACTGTCGGGCGTCAGCTTGCACAATCACTGAAAATGCCGTTTTTCGACGCCGACAGTGAAATTGAGAGCCGCACCGGAGCCGAAATCTCTTGGATATTTGATGTGGAAGGTGAAGAGGGTTTCCGGAACCGGGAGGCTGCGGTCATTGACGAGCTAACGCAGCAAGCAGGCATTGTGTTGGCGACTGGTGGTGGTGCGATCTTGCGTGAGGAAAATAGGCGCCATCTTGCGGCTCGGGGCATCGTCGTGTACCTCGATAGCTCTATTGAAAAGCTGATCGCGCGCACCCGGCGAGATACCAAACGCCCGCTGCTGCAATCGGCAAATCCGGCTCAAACTTTGCGAGATTTGAAGCGCAAGCGCGACCCACTCTACGCAGAGATTGCTGATCATCGAGTCATGACCGATCACCGAGGCGCGGGCGTGGTGACGCGTAAAATCCTCAAGTTGCTCGAGCAAGATCTTCAAACCGCGCAGCAGGCGCGCTCGTGAACGCAAGCGTCGATGAGACAAACCGACAAATCTTGCACGTCGATTTAGGCGAGCGCAGTTATCCGATCCATATTGGTACGCTTGGCATCCGCCAACCAGCTGAGTTCGCAAAACTCCTCGACCCATTGATTGCGGGTCAACAAGTTGCCGTCATTACCAACGAAACCATTGCGCCACTGTATTTAGATGCGGTGCTAGGCGCGCTAGGACAGCGACAGGTAGACGTATACCAACTGCCAGACGGCGAATCGTACAAGAACCTGGCCAGCTTTGAGGCGGTGACATCGTTCTTGTTAGAAAGGCGACACAACCGTACGACCTGTTTGATCGCCCTAGGGGGCGGGGTCGTTGGTGACCTTTGCGGCTTCGTCGCAGCAACATTTCAACGCGGTGTCGATTTCATACAGATTCCCACCACGTTGCTGGCTCAGGTGGACTCGTCCGTGGGCGGTAAAACGGCGGTCAATCATCCTGCGGGCAAGAATATGATAGGAGCTTTCTATCAACCCAAGGCCGTTCTTGCGGATACCACGGTGCTCGCCACCCTGCCGCCGCGCGAGTATGCGGCAGGTTTGGCTGAGGTGGTGAAGTACGGGGTGATCGATGACGTGGAATTTTTCCAGTGGTTAGAAGCCAACGTGGCAGCGCTGCGCTCACGGTCTAGTGCTGCCCTGCAGCACGTGATTTTGCGTTCCTGCGCAAGCAAAGCCAAAGTCGTTAGCGAAGACGAGCGTGAATCCGGTCGCCGCGCGATGCTGAATTTTGGCCATACCTTTGGCCACGCAATCGAAAAACTCGCAGGCTACGGTCAGTGGCTACACGGCGAGGCGGTGGCAATTGGTATGGTCATGGCAGCTGATCTTTCCGTTAGACATTGCGGTTTCGCTCAGACGGATGCTCTGCGGCTGCGCCATTTGTTGGAGGCGCTAGGCTTGCCGGTGACGCTGGGGGATCAAGAGCTCGAAACCCAGGCCATGATTGAGGCGATGGGCTTAGACAAAAAAGTCAGCGATGGTCAGCTGCGTTTCGTGCTCGCGCGGCAGCTTGGCGATGTCTATGTTGGTGGCGACATCAGCGTGCAGACGTTGAAAGATGTTCTGGCCCAGCACGATCGTGACTAGCCAAAGACAGGCTGGGGCCAGGGTTTTTGGCCGAGCAGGGTGGATGTTTTTCATCATCGCCATACTGACCACGTTCGTGCCTGCGCAGGCCCAGGCAGCTGAATTGAACAAAGCACAGTGGCTTATGCGGCAGTCCGAACAGGCGTTTTCGCTGCAACTGGTTACCTTATCTTCCAAGCAGCAGATAGAGCGTTTTGTCGCCGAGGAACCGGCTTTAAAGGATTACTCGGTGGCCTATTACCGCTACCAAAAAGAGGGTCAGCTGCTGTACGTCGTGACCCTCGGTGTTTTTGCAGATGCAGCCTCTGCCCAGCAGGTTAAAGAGTCGCTGCAACTCGGTCGAGTCGCGCCTGAAGAGGCGTGGATTCGCCCGCTGGATGAGATTCAGGCTCAAATCCGTACCACGCTGCAGCGCTAAGCTCGAAACTCAACCTGCCCAGTCGGACACAAAGCAACGCTGGCTCGTTGTCGATTGTGAACCCCTTCAAAGATCTCAAAAGACCGTCTAACACGGACTAACGCTGCGCAACGCATTGTGTTTTGGTTTGGCTGCGGGCACTGCTCGTTATGGCGTCAATCCAAGGAGCTCACCACCCATGCATGAGGAAATTTTATTCACTCCCATTCTAGGAGCACACTTGCTGGCAGGGGTTGGAGCCCTGACTCTGGCGATCGTTCAAGTTCACTTGATGTCGCGAGGCAGCAAGGACCATAAGAAGCTGGGCTGGGTTTGGGCCGCATTGATGGCATTTTTGGCGGTTTCTTCGCTCTGGGATCTGCTGGGCGATGGCCTGCTCAGTATTCCCGCACACGTTTTCACACTGGCTACCGTTATTTTTCTGCCTCTGGCGATCTGGGCGGCCCGCACCCACCGGGTGGTCTTACACCGCAATGCGATGATTGCTCTTTATGTCGTGTTAATCGCAGCTTTCGCAGCCCTAGTCGCCGTGCCTGGCCGTTTATTTAACCAGTGGTTTTTAGGCTAGGAGACTAACGCTCCTTAGCGCCGGTGCTGTCCAGTGGCGGTAACAGTTAACTTCGAGGCGTGTTATTTATGTTTAACGGTACCTGTCTATGCAAAGCGGTTTCGATAGCGGTTGAAGGCGACTTCGAACACCTGCCGGAAGCTTGTCATTGCCAGCAATGTCGTAAACAGACCGGAGGCTTTTTGATGGGTGTGAACGTGCGGAAAAGCGCATTGAGCATTTCCGGAGAGGCAGATGTCGGTTGGTATGCCTCATCGAAAGAAGTGCAGCGAGGGTTTTGTAGGGTTTGCGGCTCCACCTTGTTCTGGCGACCAGAGCTTGGCGGATACGAATGGATTGGTGTGTCGGCAGCGCTGTTTGATCAACCACTGCCCGAAAAAATCTGCAAGCACACCTTCGTTGCCGATAAGGGTGACTACTACACGATCACCGATGGGCTGCCTCAACATGAGGGTTACTGAGGCCATCGCAGCCTAGGGCAGTTCGGTAACGCCCATTAGATGTCGGTCGATTTCACGCGCGGCTTCACGACCTTCATTGATGGCTCGAACCACCAAGGATTGCCCGCGTCGGCAGTCACCGGCCACAAAAACGTTCTCGACGTTGGTTTTGTAGCAGCCGTACTCGGCCTTGTAGTTCGACCGCTCGTCATAGTCGATACCTAATGCGTCAGAGGCGTCATGCTCTGGACCCAAAAAACCCATGGCGAGAAAAACGAGGTCTGCGGGCCAATCTTTTTCCGAGCCAGGTACGTTCTCAAACTTGCCGTCTTTCATTTCCACTTCCACGGTGCGAACACCGGTCAGCTCACCGCGTTCGTTACCCAGAAAGCATAGCGACGATACGGAATAGACGCGTGGGTCTTCGCCCTGAATCTCTGCGGCTTCTTCGTGACCGTAGTCGACGCGGAAGATTTTTGGCCATGTTGGCCAAGGATTGTTGGCGTCGCGGCTTTCCGGTGGCTTGGGAAATAGCTCGAAATTCACCAGACTCTTGCAGCCATGACGTAGTGAGGTGCCGATGCAGTCTGTGCCAGTATCGCCGCCACCAATGACGATGACGTCTTTGTCTTTGGCAGAGATGTGGTTGCCGTCTTGCAGGTCTGAGTCGAGCAGGCTCTTAGTGTTGGCGCTTAAAAAGTCCATGGCGAAGTGGACGCCCTTAAACTCTCTACCGTCAATCGGCAGATCGCGCGGTACGGTTGCCCCGGTGGTGAGTAAGACAATTTCGTGTTGCTGCTGCAGCTGCGTTACCGAGATACTGTCGCCGCTGCCGTCGCCAACAGAGGTACCGGTGATAAACGTGATACCCGCCTCTCGCAGGAGACTGACGCGCCGCTCAACCACGTCGTCCTTGCCGAGCTTCATGTTGGGGATGCCATACATTAGCAAGCCGCCGATGCGGTCGGCGCGTTCGTAGACGGTGACGGTGTGTCCGACCCGGTTCAGCTGATCTGCTGCGGCAAGTCCCGCCGGGCCAGAACCGACGATGGCAACCGTTTTTCCCGTGCGCTTGGCTGGCGTGTTTGGGGTTACCCAACCTTCCTCAAAGCCTCGGTCGATAATGGCCATCTCAATATTTTTGATGGTCACAGCCGGATCGGTAATACCAAGTACGCAGGAACCTTCACAGGGTGCAGGGCAAACCCGACCGGTAAATTCTGGGAAATTGTTGGTTTTTTGCAGGCGATCGAGCGCCTCCTTCCATTGGTCGCGGAAGACTAGGTCATTGAATTCCGGTATCAGGTTGTGAATCGGGCAGCCTTCTTCTGATTGGCAGAAGGGCACGCCGCAGTCCATGCAGCGTGCACTCTGGGTGCTCAGACGCTGCACGTCGTGGTTGGTGTAAATCTCATTGAAATCCAACAGGCGCTCTTTGGCCGGCCGATAGGGGGCAGCCTGTCGCGGGAACTCCATAAAACCAGTGGGTTTACCCATATTGCTACTCTTAACTCTCTCTAATCTCTCTTGTGCGCGCATGCGCGCAATTGTTACGCGTTATATCCGTTCACGATTATCCAGCGCTGACCTGTTGGGCCTGCTGCTGGAGCACGCGCTTGTAGTCTCGCGGCATCACCTTGATGAATTGTCCGAGGCTTTCTGCCCAGTTGGCGAGCACTGCCGCTGCCACTGGAGAGTCAGTAAATGCGAGGTGATTTTCAATCATCTGACGCAGTTCGGCGATGTCCGCAGCCGTTTCCACTGGGTCGAGATCGACCATCTCACCATTGCAGTTGCCGGCAAAGTGCCGCTGCGGATCCCAGATGTAGGCAATGCCGCCGCTCATGCCAGCCGCAAAATTGCGCCCGGTAGAACCTAGTATTACCACGCGGCCACCGGTCATGTATTCGCAGCCATGATCACCAACACCTTCGACAACGGTTCTTGCACCACTGTTGCGAACACAAAATCGCTCCGCTGCAATGCCGCGGAAATAGGCATCACCCGAGGTGGCGCCATACAGGGCAACATTGCCAAGCAAAATGTTCTCTTCCGCTGCGAATTGGCTGCTCTTGGGCGGATATACGATCACCCGGCCACCGGACAGCCCTTTGCCGACAAAGTCATTGGCATCACCTTCCACCTCGAGGGTAACGCCCTTGGCTAAGAAACAGCCTAGGCTCTGACCGGCACTGCCGTTTAATTTGAAATGCAGGGTATCGTCGGGAAGCATCTGTGGGCCGACTTGCTCAATGATTTGGTTCGACAGCATGGCCCCGACAACACGGTTGGTGTTGACGATGGGTAGCTCGGCGGTGACGCTCTCACCGCGCTTAAGCGCGGGTTCCGCTAGCTCGATCAGTAGATTGTCGAGGGCCCGATCCAGTTGGTGGTCTTGTTCGTGAATGGCGTAGCTGCCTAAGAATTCATCGGGAATGTCAGGCTTCGCCAAGATGGCAGACAGATCAATGCCTCGGGATTTCCAGTGCTGAATGGCATCATCGCTCTTCAACAAGTCTGCACGGCCAATGAGTTCATTGACGGTGGCGATACCGAGATCCGCCATGATCATTCTCATCTCGTTGGCCACCATAAACAGGTAATTCACGACGTGCTCGGGTTCGCCGTTAAACTTTTTACGCAGGTCTGGATCTTGGGTTGCGATGCCTACCGGACAGGTGTTTAGGTGGCACTTACGCATCATGATGCAGCCAAGGGCGATCAGCGGCGCCGTGGCAAAACCGTATTCTTCCGCACCCAGCAGCGCCGCAATCGCGACGTCACGACCGGTTTTAATTTGACCATCGGTTTGCAGCACGACCCGTGAGCGCAAGTTGTTCATTACCAATGTCTGATGGGTCTCAGCGATGCCGAGCTCCCATGGCACACCCGCATGCTTAATGGAGGTCAACGGTGATGCACCCGTGCCGCCGGAATCACCGGCGACGACAATATGGTCGGCGCGAGCCTTGGTTACCCCAGCGGCAACCGTGCCGACGCCAATTTCCGCCCCCAGCTTCACGCTGATACGGGCCTTAGGGTTGGCGTTTTTCAGGTCATGAATCAGCTGCGCCATGTCCTCGATGGAATAAATATCATGATGCGGCGGTGGACTGATCAGCCCCACACCCGGTGTGGAGTGGCGCAGACTGGCGATGTAATCGTCGACCTTGCCGCCGGGCAGTTCCCCGCCTTCGCCGGGCTTGGCGCCTTGGATGATCTTGATTTGCAGCTCGTCTGCATTGCTCAGGTAATTGATGGTGACGCCAAAGCGGCCGCTAGCGACCTGTTTAATCGCAGAGCGTTTGGAATCGCCATTGTCGAGCGGAATGAAGCGCTTGGCGTCTTCGCCGCCTTCTCCGGTATTTGATTTGCCACCCATGCGGTTCATTGCGATGGCCAGCGATTCGTGTGCCTCAGCACTGATGGAGCCGAAGCTCATGGCCCCGGTCGCAAAACGTTTAACGATTTCACTGGCGGGTTCTACCGCGTCGAGGTCTATGCCTTGGGACGGATAATTGAAGTCCAGCAGGCCGCGTAATGTGGCCTTGCGCGTGTTGTCGTCGTTGACTTGTTTGGCAAAGGCCCAGTAAGCATCTTCACTATTGCTGCGCGCGGCGGCCTGCAGGCTGGAGACAGACTTGGGATCCCACATATGGGTATCTCCGTGACGTCGCCAGTGGAAATCACCAGGATTTGGCAGCACGCTGATGGTTGCCTGATCACGCTGGGGGTAGCCGATGAAGTGACGGCGCTGCATTTCTTCTGCCAGCACTGACATAGAAACACCTTCAACGCGACTCGCGGTGCCTTTGAAGGATTGCTCAATCACATCGTGGGCGAGGCCGACGGCCTCGAAAATCTGTGCGCCTTTGTAGGATTGCAGGGTCGATATGCCCATCTTCGCCATGACCTTGAGCATGCCCTTGGCGACGGCTTTACGGTAACTGCGCTCGACGTCGGCAGTAGTCTTAACGTCTGCGACGCCGTCGAATGCACCTTTTTCTTGTGCATCCCACAGTGCTTCGAACGCGAGGTAGGGATTAATCGCATCTGCGCCGTAGCCAATGAGCAAACAGTGATGGTGTACTTCCCGCGCTTCGCCGGTTTCAACCACAAGGCCGATTTGGCTGCGCTCTGCCTTGGCAACCAAGGCATGGTGCACGCTGCCAACGGCGAGTAAGGCGCTGATGGCGATACGGTCGGTGCCCATGGCCCGGTCGCTTAACACGACCAAGCTATAGCCGTCGGCGATGGCCTGGCTGGCTTCGGCATTGATGCGCGCGAGCGCCTCCTGCAGGCCGGCGTTGCCAGAATTTGCGGCATAGGTCATGTCGATGGTTGCCGTGCGCCAGCCCCGATAGTCCATGGCTGAGATCGATGCTAGTTCATCATTGGTCAGAATTGGGTGTGGCACGCGCAAGCGGTGAGCGTTCGTCGCTTCGGTCTGCAGCAGGTTTTGCTCCGGCCCGATGTAGCATTCCAGCGCCATGATGACTTCTTCGCGAATGGAATCGATTGGCGGGTTAGTCACTTGGGCAAAGCGCTGCTTGAAGTAGTCGTAGAGCATGCGCGGCTTTTCGCTCATCACCGCCAAGGCCGCGTCGTTACCCATGGAGCCCAGCGGATCGCGCAGTTCCTTAATCATCGGCAGCAGCATGAACTGCATGGTTTCTTGGGTATAACCCAGTGCCTGCATACGTGGAGTCAGCGTGACATGGTTAAGTGCTTGGCCTGTGGCGGCGGGCAGTTCTGCTAAATCAAGACGCTGTTCTTCTACCCACTTTTTGTAGGGACGACGGCTGGCGAGATCAGATTTCAGCTCTTCGTCTGGAATCATGCGGCCTTGCTCGAAATCAATCAGAAAAATACGTCCAGGCTGCAGACGGCCTTTTTCCACAACCTTGGCAGGATCCACTGGCACGACGCCAACTTCTGAAGCCATGATGCAAATATCGTCATCGGTAATGTAGTAGCGCGAGGGTCGTAGACCATTGCGGTCGAGCACGGCACCGATGCAGGAGCCGTCGGAAAAAGCGATGGACGCTGGGCCATCCCAAGGTTCAATCAGACAGGAGTGGTATTCGTAAAAGGCTTTCTTTTCCTCGGACATGCCCGTGTGCTGCTGCCACGCCTCAGGAATCATCATCAACAGGGCTTCGGGCAAGGAGCGTCCTGACATCAGCAGGAACTCGAGGACGTTGTCGAAGGTGCCGGAATCCGAGCAGCCGGGTTCAACGATGGGGAACAACTTCTTGATGTCCTCACCGAAGTAGTCGGAGGCAACGGTGCCCTCGCGCGCGTTCATGGCATTGATGTTGCCAAGCAGCGTATTGATCTCGCCATTATGGCTCATGAAGCGACTGGGCTGAGCGCGATCCCAAGAAGGGAAGGTATTGGTGCTGAAACGTGAGTGCACCATGGCCATATGGCTTTCAAAAGCTGGGTTGGTCAGATCACCAAAAAACGGGAAGAGCTGATCTGGGGTCAACATCCCCTTATAAATGATGACGTTGGTCGACAAAGAGCACATGTAAAACAGATGCGATTGCGCCACGCTGTCATCAGCGCGCACCAGATGGGCACAGTGTTTGCGGATGGTGTAAAGCTTGCGCTCAAAGGACTCGTTCTCCATGCCGCCAATCGCGCCTTTGCCGACGAACAGTTGTTCAAATGCAGGCATGGCGGCTCTAGCGGCCTTGCCCACATTGGCCAAGTCGGCGTTGGTTGGTAACTCGCGCCAGCCAATCAGAGTTTGGCCCGCATCCGCAATGGCCTGCTCAATAATGCCTTTACAGGTCGCACGCTGGGCCGGGTCAGTGGGCAGGAAGATGTTGCCAACCCCGTACTCGCCGGGTTTGGGCAGTTCGCGTGCAAACAAATCCTCGGCGAGGCCATTCAAAAAGCTGTGAGGCAGGCCAGTCATGATGCCGGCGCCGTCGCCGGTGTTGGTTTCGTAGCCAACTCCGCCGCGATGCTCCATGCAGCAGTTCATGTCATAGGCATCTTGCAAGATCTTGTGGCTGGGTCTGCCCTTAATGTCACAGACGAAGCCGACGCCACAGCCATCTTTTTCATTGGCTGGGTCGTAAAGCCCATTTTTGCGGGGCAGATTGCCCTCAAATGTCAGCGTCATAAATCATCTCAATGTCTTCGTGACCCAAGTGCTGTTGTGCGCTTGGCGGCCTATTGGTCGGCACCCTGCTTGATAGCTCCCTATTAAATGACCTTCGCGTCATGGAGCGGGAGCGGCAGCGGGCGCATCGTTAGTGGACGGTGCGCCGAATTTGAGGGTCACGGTGCCAAGACTGCCAGCAGGGCGGGCAATCGTGGACGCAGTTAAAAATGGTAAAGGCAAAAGCTCTGCCAATTAGCGCCGGCTCGGGGGTTCCTGACCGGCCGGCAACATTGTCAAAATTGCTTCGTGGAATCAAGCCTGTGACGAGTTGTGTCAAAGGTTTGAAAGGGCGTAAAGCTGACCATTCACGCGGATTTCGTTGCGGCTTTTTTTCCTCAGACCACATAGAATGCGCGCACTCTTTTTGTACCACCAATCCAATCTTTGAGAGAGAAAGCATGAAAGATCCAGTACGTGTAACCATCACCGGCGCCGCGGGCCAAATCGGCTATGCACTGCTATTTCGCGTGGCGTCCGGCGCCATGCTGGGAAACGATCAGCCGGTTATATTGCAGCTGCTGGAGATCACCCCAGCACTCGACGCGGTCAAGGGTGTGGTCATGGAGCTGGACGATTGTGCTTTCCCACTGCTGCAGGATGTGATTTACACCGATGATGCCAACGTCGCATTCAAAGACACCGACTATGCCCTGCTGGTTGGCTCCAGACCGCGCGGACCGGGCATGGAACGCAAGGATTTGCTCGAGGCTAACGCCGCCATTTTCTCGGCACAGGGCAAGGCGCTCAACGACAACGCCTCCCGTGATGTCAAAGTGCTGGTGGTAGGTAACCCGGCCAACACCAATGCGTTGATCGCTCAGCGTAATGCACCAGATTTGCACCCACGCAATTTCACCGCCATGACGCGACTGGACCATAACCGTGCCATGGCGCAGTTGGCCGCCAAGGCAGGTAAGCATGTCTCAGAGGTGGATGGCCTGTGCATCTGGGGTAATCACTCCGCCACACAGTATCCTGATATTCACCGCGCCAGCGTTGCCGGTGAAGGGGCGATGTCCATGGTAGATATGGATTGGTATACCGGCGACTTCATTCCTACCGTGCAGCAGCGCGGCGCCGCCATCATTGAAGCGCGCGGTGCCTCCAGTGCAGCATCGGCGGCCAATGCTGCCATCGATCATATGCACGATTGGGCTCTGGGCAGCGACACCGTGGTTTCGATGGGTGTGTACAGCGACGGCAGCTATGGCGTTGCTGAGGGTTTGATTTACTCCTTCCCGGTAACCTGTCAGGGCGGTGACTGGAGTATTGTCCAGGGCGTTGAGGTCAACGCGTTTAGCCAAGAAAAAATGGATGCAACAGAAACCGAACTGACTGAGGAGCGCGACGCGGTAGCGCATTTGCTGCCCTAGCCCACACATGCTCGCAGATTGCAGGAAGACGATAGGCCTTGCTAATTCTTCCCAGCATCTGAGTAAGTCTGCCATGATCGAATCTCGCAGCTAATGCAAGGATCGACGTCATGGCAGACCTCACGATTCGACCGTACATAATTGATGCGGCCGAAGAAGAGCTAGATGATCTTTGCCGCCGCTTGGCGGCAACCCGCTGGCCGGATGCAGAAACATCCACCGGCTGGAATCAGGGCCTACCCCTCGCCTATGCCCAAGAACTTTGCGCCTACTGGCAACACGACTATCGGTGGCGCGAACGCGAGCGTTATCTCAATACCTTTGCGCAGTTTCAGACCCAGCTGCACGATTTGGACATCCACTTCATCCACGTTAAGAGTGGCGAGCCCAACGCACGCCCTTTATTGATGACCCACGGGTGGCCAGGTTCTGTCGTTGAATTTCACAAAGTGATTGGCCCCTTGGTCGACCCGGTCGCCCATGGCGGCGCCGTTGAAGATGCCTTTGATGTCGTGTGTCCATCGCTGCCAGGATATGGATTTTCCGCAAAGCCCGTAACCACAGGCTGGGGCGTAGAGAAAATTGCGACGGTTTGGAATGAACTCATGATCCGTTTGGGCTATGCGCGGTATTTTGCGCAAGGTGGTGACTGGGGCTCTGCGGTGACGACCGCAATTGGGCTGCAGGATTTGGGTCAATGCGCCGGGATTCACGTCAACATGCCCAATGCCGGGGCTCCGAAAGAAGCGCTAGCGAAGCCAACCGAACGCGACAAGATCGCCTTGGCTGGCGCCAAGTATTATGCCGATTGGGGCGCTGGCTATTCCAAGCAACAAAGCACTCGCCCGCAGACTCTTGGCTATGGCTTAGTCGACTCACCCATGGGTCAGGCTGCTTGGATCATGGAGAAATTCTATGAGTGGACAGACTGTCGTGGGCATCCAGAGAACGTGCTTGGTCGAGATGAACTGCTCGACAACATCATGCTCTACTGGTTGTCCGGTGCGGGAGCCTCTTCAGCGCGCCTTTATTGGGAAAGTTTTGGCGCAGCTTTTGGTGGTGGTAGCAAGGCGCAGGTGACAATGCCTGCAGGTTGTAGCATCTTTCCCAAGGAAATCGTGGCGACGCCCCGCAGTTGGGCCGAGGGCCGCTACACGAATATCGTTTACTGGAATGAACTGGATCGCGGCGGACATTTTGCTGCCTTTGAGCAGCCGCAGTTATTCGTTGAAGAACTGCGCAAGTGTTTTGGGCAGATGACGCTGCAGTAAAAGGAATAACCACAGGAGGGTTAGAAGGTGGCAGTAACACTGAATATTAACGGACGCGATGTCGCGCTAGACATACCCGAGGACACACCGCTGTTGTGGGCAGTGCGCGACGAACTGGATTTAAAGGGAACCAAGTTTGGTTGCGGCATCGGCATGTGTGGTGCCTGCACGGTGCATGTGAACGGCGTTGCTCAGCGCTCGTGCATTACCCCCGTGGGCAGTGTGGCAGATGCGTCAATCACGACCATCGAAGGGCTTAACGCCGAAGGCGAACACCCACTACAGCAGGCGTGGATAGCCACGCAAACGCCCCAGTGCGGTTACTGCCAGTCAGGGCAAATCATGCAGGCCGCTAGCTTGTTGGCCACAAACGCCAATCCAACCGATGCCGACATTGATGCGGCCATGGGCGGCAACCTGTGCCGCTGTATGGCTTATACCCGAATCAAGAAAGCCATCAAGATGGCTGCCTCGGCAGAAGCCTTGGCCACCAACGTTGGCGCGGAGGTGACCCATGGATAGGCGAATGAATAAGCAAATACACGACGCGCCGGATTCAGCGGCCAAGCAAACCCAAGGAGTCACTCGACGAGGTTTTATGATTGGCTCCGTGGGAGCAAGTGTCGCCATGGCCATGGTGCCAGCGGCGCTGCTCGGTGGGTGCGCTGAAGAGGTTCTCAATACGCAGCCCTTTGAGCCAACGGTTTGGTACAGCATCGACCCCAGCGGCGCGATCAGCGTCAAAGTAACGAAAGCCGAGATGGGTCAGCATGTGGGCACTTCATTGGCGCGTATCGTGGCCGAAGAACTCGAAGCTGATTGGGATGCGATCAGCATCGACTACGTCGATACCGACGCAAAGTATGGCGCCTATGTTACCGGTGGTAGCTGGTCGGTATGGACAAGCTTTGATCAGCTCAGCCGAGCAGGCGCAGCGGGCAGAGTTGCGCTGATTGAGGAAGGTGCCCGATTGCTCGGTGTCGAGCCAGGCAAATGCGTTGCTGAGAATTCCCAGGTGGTTTGTGGCAATCAACAGATCAGCTACGGGGAAATTGTCGCCAAGGGTCAACTTTCGCGAACCTACACCGACGAACAACTGGCCAGCCTGCCGCTCAAGCCTGCCAAGGATCGCAAACTCGTCGGCGTCGATACCCTGGCCCTAGATGTGCCGGCAAAGAGCCAAGGCACGGCAATTTATGGCATCGATGCAACCTACGAGGGCATGGTCTACGCCAAGCCGCTGTTGCCGCCGACGCGGTACGGGTCGGTTGTACAGGCAGTCGATGACAGTCAGGCGAAAAGCTTCAAAGGTTATCAACAGGCCTTGGTGCTGGATGATCCGTCTAACTCTGTGCCGGGTTGGGTACTGGTGATTGCAGATTCCTATCACGCAGCTCAGCGAGCGGCCAAGGTCATCGAAGTGGACTGGCAAGCCGGGTCAACGACAGGCGTGCAAGAGGCGGATATATTCGCGCGAGCCGATGAACAGATCAGTGGTGGTGAAGGCGCCTTGGTATTGGACGATGACGGTGTCGACGCGGCCTTTGAATCGGCGGAACAGGTTCTGCAGGCCCGTTACACCACAAATACCGCACTGCATTTTCAACTGGAACCGGTCAACGCCGTCGGCCTACAAAGGGATGGTAAGTGGGAGCTGCATACCGGCGCGCAGTGGCAGTCTTTGTCGATGCCCGTCTATGCCAAAGCCTTGGGTGAGCCAGAAGAGAACATCGTCATGCGAACGCACCTGCTGGGCGGCGGATTCGGCCGCAGGCTTAACGGCGACTATGGCGTGCCAGCACTGTTGGCGGCGAAGGCGCTGGGTAAGCCCGTTAAAGTTGTGCTTTCGCGCGAGGACGACTCGCGCTTCGACTCGCCGCGTTCGCCCTCGGTGCAACATCTGAAAATGGCGTTGGACGCAAACAATCAGGTACTGGGTATGCAGCATGCTGCAGCCGCAGGATGGCCCACCGCCGAGTTGGCGAGCTTCTTCTTAGCCACGGGCACCAATGGAGAGAAGTACGATCCGTTCTCCATTAATGGTGCAGACCACTGGTATGACGTAGGCGCTCACCAGGTGCGCGCCGTGATGAACGATCTTGCCCAACAGACTTTCCGGCCGGGCTGGCTGCGCTCCGTGGCACCGGGCTGGACTAACTGGGCGTCTGAAAGCTTCATGGATGAAGCGGCGCACTTGGGTGGCGTTGATCCGCTGGCATTTCGCCAAGGTCTGCTGACCGCCCAGGGCAAAAACGCAGGTTCCGCGCCGAACGCGGTTGGTGGCGCTAAGCGCATGTCCAATGTGTTGGCTCGCGCGGCAGAAAAAGCAGGCTGGGGTAAGACCTTGCCGCAGGGGCAAGGTATGGGCATCGCCTGTACCTTCGGGCAGGAGCGTGCCATGCCTACTTGGACGGCTTGTGTGGCCGACGTGTCTGTAGACGCTGACTCTGGCGCGGTAACGCTTAACAAGCTGACCATCGTGATTGACGCAGGCAGCATTGTGCACCCGGATGGCGCTCTGGCGCAGACCGAGGGAGCGGCACTGTGGGGTGCGAGCCTAGCGCTGCATGAAGGCACTGAGTTTGTCGACGGTCAGGTCAAAGACACCAACCTAGGCGGCTATCGGCCGATGCGCATGGGCGATGTGCCAGAACTGGACATCGAGTTCGTCGCCAGCGATGAACAGCCCGTAGGCTTGGGAGAGCCAGCAACAACGGTTGTTGGTCCTGCCATTGGCAACGCGATTTTCGCCGCGACTGGTGCGCGTGTTCGCCATCTGCCAATACGGCCGGATGCGGTTAAGCAGGCGATAAGCGAAAGCAAAATGGCTTAGCGGCCGCTCGCTCAAACGAGCAAACAAAAAGGGTCGTGAGGCCCTTTTTTGTGCGGCGAATTTCTCATGAGCCTGCTTTCTTACCAAGCCTTGGGTTGACAGCCTTGGGTAGACAGCTACCTCGGGTGGCTACGTACCCTTGAACTGAGGCGTGCGTTTTTCGCCAAAGGCTTTGCGTCCTTCGGCGCCGTCATCGCTGAATTTAATGCCCAGCAGTTGGTCCCGAGCAATGGCGCCTGCTTCCGCTGGGCTTTTGTTGAGGGTGGCTAGGCTAAGTTCCTTGAGACCCTCAACCACTAGGGGCGCCGACTCCGCCAAAATTTTCGCCCAAGCTCGGGCGTGAGCCTCTTCTTCGCCGGTCGGCACCACCTTGTTCACCATGCCGGCTGCCAGCGCACGGTGCGCATCGAAGTCTTCACCCAGCAGCATGAACTCCATGGCAACTTTATGCGGAATGCGCGCGACAGCGCTGGCGATCAGTCCTCCAGTAAAGCCGAGCTGCGCTTCGGGGTACTTGAAGCGCGTGTCTTCGGCGGCGACGACCAGATCACACATCTGCACGATCACGTAAGAACCGCCAATGCACCAACCCTTGACCGCTGCGATGACGGGTTTACTGGTCTGTGCGCCAATGCTGGGCACCCCCTGCCACATCTCTTTCGGGGCATCCTTTACGTCAGCGCCGACGGAAAATGCTTTGTCGCCAGCCGCGGTGAGTATGGCGACTCGGTCATCTCCGGACTCCAGTCGTTGCCAAGCAGCCTGCAGTCCGAGAATGACCTCTTCGTTCAGCGCATTCATGCGTTCTGCGCGATTGATGGTTATGGTGGCGATGTGGTTGTTAGAGCTGTAAGTGACAAGTTCGGTCATGACTAATGCCCCATGATCGACGACCAGGTCTCGAGGTCATCAATACGCAGATACAGGTTAGTTTTTTTCGTTTCGCCCATGGTGGCATTGGGCACATGGCCGTAATTGTGTCCGGGGAGCAACAAGGTGTCGTCGGGCAAGCTGCAGAGTTTGCACATGCTGTGATACATGTCTGCAGAATTAGAGCCGGGTAGGTCGACGCGACCGCAACCGTTGATAAACAGTGTGTCACCGCTGATGAGCGTGTTCTTAACCTTGAAGCACTGGCTGCCTGGGGTGTGCCCAGGAGTGTGCAAGAATTCGATTTCGATGTTGCCGACACGCAGGGTGTCACCTGATTCCACACGAGCAATATCAGACTCAGAACATTCGGTGACCTTTTTGATGCCATCGGCCTCAAGGTTGTGGGCGTAGAGCTTGACCGGATTGGTCGCTAAAAGCTCTGCGTAACCTTCGACTTGGTTGCCGCTGAACGATCCACCAACATGATCCGGGTGGTAGTGTGTGGCGAGAGCGGCGGTTAGCTTGTAGTCCTTGTCGTTGATGTGGCTGACTAGGGAATCGATATCCCAAGCGGGGTCCACTAAGACCACCTCTCGAGTGCTACGGCAGCCAATTAAGTAGGTGTAATTCTGCATCGGTCCGATTTCGATTTGCTCGATAATCAGGTCCGTGGGTTCTTCCCAAGCGGTCTCGCTCATTGCGGTATTCCTTAATTGTCTAACGTCTGCGATTTAGTGCGTATGAAGACATTAAAGAAAATCACCAGCCGAGTAAAAGTTCGATGCGGTCGGCAATGTAGAGATAAATCTGTGCATTCGCCTATCCTTCAATAACCGCGAAACGTTGGGTTGGTTATAGTCGGTAAATGAATATGGCGACGCCAGAAATTGCTCAGCAGGTCAGTGCAGCAAACCACAAAGTGATGGATGAGCTTTCGTGCCGACTGATCAAGGCACTGCTTACCCAAACCAAGCTACCGCTTGGGCAGGTTGCCAATCACGCCGGGCTCGCCAACCCCCGCGCCTTAAACCGTGCAACCCAGCGACTGTTTAATGCGACCGCAGCCAATTTGCGCGCAGAGCATGCTGACGCTAATGAACTGGCAAAAGATCCGCTCTTTGGCGAGGCGATAACTGTTGAGCTGCCAGTGCAAGGCCCATATGACCTTGGTTGGGTGTTTGATTACTTGGCAGCCCGAGCCCTTGAGGGTATCGAGACGGTTAAAGACCATCACTACCAGCGCCGGGTCTCACCCGCTGGCGCATCACCGGTCTACGTACACGTCTATGCACAAAAACGAGCACTGCATACGCGTTTACCCCTGAGCTGCGGCTCAGCCCAATCATGGTTAGCCAGAGTAGTGCGCTTATTTGATTTGGGCGTGGACAGTCGTGTTATTGATCGGGCGCTGAAAAAAGCACCAGTGCTTGGCGCCAGCGTGGCAGCCGCACCCGGGCTGCGCGTGCCAGGGGCTTGGGATGGTTTTGAGAGTGCTGTGCGGGCGGTGCTGGGCCAGCAGGTCAGTGTTGCTAGAGGCACGGAACTGGCCAATCGCATGATAGAGGCCTATGGCGGTGGTGATTTTCCTGCGCCTAGGCAGTTAGTTGACCAAGAGATCGCGGAACTGGGCATGCCAGGCAATCGCGGGCGTGCCATTTCTACTCTCTCGCAGTGGGTTGCTCAGCAGTCACTGGCACTGCTCGAGGGCGAGGACACAGAAGCCTTTGTCGAGCAAATCGCCAGCATCAAAGGCATTGGACCGTGGACGCAAAATTACATGCGTTTGCGCATTGTGAAGAATGTCGATGCATTCCCGCACAATGACTGGGTGGTGTTGAAGCAGTTGCAAGCCACCCCCGCACAGGCATTAAAACTCTCGGCACACTGGCACCCATGGCGGGCTTATGCCCTCATGCATATCTGGCGTATGGCGGGCCTTGAAAGGCAGCGTAGGAAAAATAAGCTCTGAACAAAAAGTAAGCGCCCACTTACTTTAGGGAGATACGGATGAAAACATACTTCACGCATGTAGACAGTCCTATCGGTCGACTGATGTTGACCGCTAACGAACGTGCTTTAACCGGTTTGTATTTTTCGACCGGTAACAAAGCCAAAAAAGAGCCGGATCCTGCTTGGCAATTGTGTGAGGCAAGGTTCGAGCAAGCGCGAAAGGAATTGAACGAGTACTTTGACGGTGTGCGTCGGCAGTTCAACGTGGCTCTTGAGCCTAGGGCGACGCCTTTTCAAAACAAAGTGCTGGCCGCGCTAAACCAGATTCCGTTTGGTGAGGTGCGCTCTTACAAGCAAATTGCCGAAACCATTGGCTCGCCAAAGGCCGTTCGCGCGGTTGGCAGTGCCAACGGCAACAACCCCATCGCGATCTTTATTCCCTGCCATCGCGTTGTCGGCAGCAACGGTGCGTTGACGGGTTTTGGCGGTGGTCTTCATGCCAAACGCTATCTTCTGAGTTTGGAGCAGCCCCAGCGAAGTCTCGCAGGTGTTCCTTAAGTAACTATAAAGTAACTATAAAGTTACTTTATCTCTGCAGCGGCCTGATTTTCTCGCGGATCGCATGCTAGGTGCGCTTTCGTAGCGATCTTGCACTGTAAGTATCTAAATGGTTACATAAGACGTGCGTAATCCACAGCAAACACAGCGCAAGCTGATCGAAGTAGCGTCTAAACTGATGGCAGACCTCGGTGCAGCGGGGCTGCGCGTGGATCAAGTAGCTGCTCTGGCGAAGATCAATAAGCGCATGATCTATCACTACTTTGGCGATAAGGAGGGATTAACGGCCAAGGTCATAGCGCAGCAAGTCGCAGCCATAAGCCCTAGGTTGAATGAACAGGAAACGAGCACCCTGTTGCATTTTTTTGATCTCGCTGGGGTTTCGACCACTGACCCCGTGCGTTGGGCTGACCAACCGTTGGCGCAAGCACAGCAGCAAGCAGCGGTCATTGTGATGCGCGCCTTGCTTGATCAATGGCAGCGGCTGAGCGAGATACCCATCCAATCACTGCTAAGTCGCTTGAGCGCTCTGGCCCTTGGTCTCGAGCCACAGCCTGCGCACGCGGCAGAGCCCGCATCATCACCACAACCACCGCAGAAGGAGCGCATCTCCCTGCGTCCCACTGTGAGCCTGATTCAATCGTCGTCCTAGAACCCCCAAAGATCCTACATAACCGGTCTTGGTTCTGGGCGGTTCGGCGGTGGTTTTGTGTGAGGTGGACCTCCACGTCGAAGCATGGCTTCTGCCAGTGAGCGACGCTCGGCATCGTCAAGCTGCTGCACGAAACGCAGGAAAGCCTGTTGGCTGAGGTCTCGCTGAGCGGTGAGTTCCGCATTGAGGTTATTGAGGCTTTGCTCAAGGGCGTCTACGTCAAGAGGGGTAGCTGCAAGGAGGCTGCGAACACGCTGGTGCCGTTCTCGCAGCTGTTCACGATGGGAACGACGCATCTGCATGGGCGCGCGTAGTAAGGGTGCAAGTTCTGCTCGGCGCCCCTCCTCAAGGTGTCTGGCCCAGCGCGGATAACTGTTGACCGGATCAGGCCCACGAAATCTCGGGCCATACTGCTCACCAACGATGAAGCCGGCTAACCCGACATTTAGGCAAAGAGACAGGGCCAAACCACCAAGTATCCACTTATTCATCGCGTCGTCTCCTCGCTGTCGTCCTGTTCGCCGGCAGATTCGAATAACCAGTGATCGGCGAGATACAGGTCGTTCTCAACATCGCCTGATAGAGCATCCAACTGCGGACTGCTGGCTGAACCCAAGCTTAAGCCAATGGCAAAGCTCATCACCAAGGGCACCATGGCCGCCGCTACCTGTGACCAGTTCAGTAGCTGTGCCGAACCTGTGTTGGCTGCTTCAGCGTCGAGTTGCGCGTTCACCTTTCGCAGCACTCGGCCGCTTTGTGCATCGTTAGGCGCCGCATCCTGTGCCATGAACATCTCTAAAGATCGCAGGTCTGCAAGCGCTGCGGCAGCGGATGGGTGCGCCTGCATAAAACCCTCGGCTGCGGCGGCATCAGGCCATTGCGTTATGTCCGCGCCATATCGATCGAGGCTGGTAAAAAATTCTTGTTCAGTCACAGCGTTCTCCGTTCACTGTTCATGTTAGGGCTCCTGATTTTATGCCGTCGTGTCTGCTTGACTGCGCAACTCGCGAAGGCGTCGCCGTCCTCGTGCCAGCAGCGATTCCGCAGCATGCTCGGTGATGCCCAAGATCTCGCCAACCGCCGCCGTGCTGAACCCCTGTCGGTGCTTGAGCAACAATGCCTGCCGTTGGTTCTGCGGCAGGCTATCGAACAGTCGTTGCCATTGATCGACCTCGGACTGCTTGCTCCAGTTATCGTCCAGAGACTCTTCGCTGCTAGCGATGCCGCGTAAATAGACGATGCCTTGATCCTCGCGACGCTGTTTGCGGTAGCCGTCGACAAAGGCGTTATGCAGAAGCCGATGCAGCCAACCGATGACCGAACCTTTGTCTCCTGTGAACGTTGCGCTTTTATGCCATGCCTTAAGCCAGCACTCTTGCACAAGGTCCTCGGCTTCTGCGACGCTGGCTAAGCGAGCCGCATAGCCCAGCAGTGTGGGGTTATGCCGGCGCATCAAAGTATCCAGAGCCTGGCGGTCGCCTCGGGCTACCGCCAACATCAGCGCTTCATCGCCGCCGGGTTCGTCAGATCCCAAGCGCGTTCACCCTAGCGTAGGTCATCGATCAGGAAGCGTCCCTAGCTGGCTGCATATCCCTGAGTTTGCGCAGCTCGCGTCGACGGATCTTGCCGTCGCCGTCAGCGTCCAATGTCACAAGCCAGGCAGTCGCCGCGAGCGCCTCATCTTGCGTAAGGCTCCCATCTGCATTGGTATCATTCAGCACGAACATAGCCTCAACTCTGGCCATATGCTTGATTGCGCGGTGATCAACGGCAAACTCTTCTGCGCTGACTTGGCCGTCGTCGTCAGCGTCCAGAGCCGCGAACATCAGTGCTTGGGTTTGGGCATGTAAGGTCTCGCGCTGGGCAGGGTCGATGAATGGCCCCATGGCCCCACCATGTCGACGCCAGCGGCCCATGCCTGGCCTGCCTTTTTGGTCGGCGCCTCGGCGCTCTTGGTGGCTGTCTCTGCGCTCCTCGACGTTGCTGGCTTGCGCCATCATTTCATCAAGCGTGAGCAGGCTATCGCCATTTGCATCGGCGCGTTCAAAGCGTGCCATGGTGTGCTTGCGAACGTCTTCGATCACAATTTCTCGATCACGTTTTTCGCCATCGTGATGTCCCCAACCGCGTTTGTCCGGCCCTGACGCGGCGGCTAGCTGGGCAAAGCTCAACAACAGGACCGAGCCAAGAGTCAGTCCGATCCGAGTCGTTAACGGCTGTGAGGATGGTGTCAATGTATGTGTCATCAAAAGTACTCCTGATTTTGCATCTAGTACCACTGATACGTGGGAGGGCAGAAAACCCGTCGCCTATTTAACCCATTTTTTACAGCGGCACGTAGCGTATGTCGCAAATGCTGTAGCGTCGTGACCGAGCCGTATCTTCAAAGCTGAGTATTTTGCTGGTCTGCTCGGATTGCACCAGAGTAATCTCATCGCCCTTAGATTTACCGATGAGCACCTTGGCCATGGGCGAGTCGATGCTGATATAGGCTGGGTCAAAGTCGATTTCGTCGGGTCCGACCAAACGGTAGGTGGCGCTGCCTGCAACCTCGTCAGATGGTTCACCGTCAAGGCTCTCCAAGGTGACCCATGCGCCAAAATAGACCTTTGTCTTATCTGCCGGTAGCCGATCAACCACCTGCATGGTGCGAATACGTTTATCGAGATAACGAATGCGCCGGTCGATCTCTCCTAGCTGTCGTTTGCCATAAATGTAGTCAGCATTTTCGGATCGATCTCCCAGAGCAGCGGCAGCGGCCACTCGAGCGGTGACTTCCGGGCGTTTTTCCTTCCACAGAAAATTCAGTTCTTGCTGCAGGCGCGCAAAACCCGACGCGGTAATCACTGCGGTTTTTTCGGGCTCCGGTGGTCGATATCGTCCCATGGCAAGAGACTACCCCAGGAGCAGAATGCGACCCAAGGATTAGCGGGTGTATCACCGCTACCCCTTGTCTACAATCGGTGCCGGCGAGAGCGAGGCTGCGGAGGCATCGGTGATAGCGTTGATTGATCAAATTCAAGTTCACAGGGCAGCAGGCGCGTTGGGTGGCTTTGTGTCCGGCGTGTCGCTTGCCGATGTGGCGTCCAGCGATGCCCACTACCGCCGAGTGCGCGATTTACTGGTGCAGCACGAAGTGCTGTTTTTCCGCGACCAAGAACAAACGCCCAGCGTCTTTGCTGCCTTTGCTAAAACGTTTGGTGACGTCCTAGGACATCCGGCCTATAGCACGGTCGGTGAAGCGCCGGATGTGCAAATTTTGGAAAGCACGCCGGAAAACCCCTCAAAGATAGAGGTTTGGCATTCCGACATGACCTTTATGCAGTGCCCGCCCAGTTTCACTCTGCTGCAAGGCCAGATTATTCCCGAGGTGGGTGGCGATACCCTGTGGGCCAGTGCGACCGCGGCCTATGACGCACTATCGCCGCAAATGCGAGCATTCTTGATCCCGCTCAAAGCGGTGAACGATTTTCGCCATGGCTTTCGAGAAAGCTTGGCCGAACGAGGTGGTGCTGAGCGATTGGCACCGGCGATTGCTGAGAACCCGCCGGTCGAACACCCACTCATTCGCACCCATCCTGAAACCGGTCGTAAGGGTATTTATGCCAATGCCTTGTTTACCACCCATATTGTTGGTTTGCCGAGCAAGGAAAGCGACGCGCTGCTGACTTTTCTGTACCAGCATATTGTCACCGTTGAACATACGGTACGCCTCTCTTGGCAGCCAGGGACCGTGGCAATTTGGGATAACCGGTCAACCCAACACAAACCCGTGAACGACTTTTTTCCTCAGCATCGCCTGATGCACCGAGTCACATTGACCGGCGACCAGCCGGTCTAGCTAGTAGGAGACCGTAATGCGAACTTTTCTAATGGGCATGCTCGCCACAATGACCGTATTTATGCAGGCAGGTGTCGCGGGGGCACAACAGCCAGCGATGACGTTGCTGCCACAAGATGCGCCTGTACAGGTGCGCAAGGCGGAGGCAGAAGCGCTTGGGGTGATGGATGACTTCATGCGCACGTTCAATAAGCGCGACACCGAAGCTTTCGCCGATACCCTAACGTATCCGCATGTGCGAATTGCCAGCGGCGGTGTAACCGTGTTTCCTGATCGCCAGAGCTTTATCGACGGCACCGACTTTGCTGCGTTTGCCAAGCGCTTCAATTGGTCGCACAGCCAATGGGATAGCATTGAAACTGTTCAGGCCGATGCTGAAAAAGTGCACTTTGCGGTGCAGTTCACACGCTTTAATCCCCAAGGCGAGCCCTACATATCGTTTAACTCGCTGTATATTGTGCAGCGCACGGATATTGGCTGGGGCATTCGCGCCCGCTCGAGCTTTGCGCCCTAAGAGCAAACGATAGATGACGGTTCTGGCGAGCGTAGACGATTACTTGCCCGACGCAGGTGCTCTGGACAGAGCCCTGTTGCCGCTTGGCTTTGTGCTGGCTTTTTGTGCACAACACGGTCTGCTAAGTCAGACCTTCCTGCAGCATCGGGGCGAGCAGTTGTCATCGGTGCGTTTGCAAGAAGGCCCGGTAACCGCGTTGTTTGCTGTGCATGGCGGCACGCTCTATGCGTCCGACTTTAGCCCTCGTGGCCTGCAATTTTTGCAGAACTACTTACCCAGACTGCCTCAGGACTTCGCCGAACTGTTCGGCGAAGACTGTTATGGCATTAAGGACGACTGGTCAAATTATCAACGACTGGCCAACGTAATGATTCGGCATTTGCTGGGCCAACCGCGGCGGCCCAGCCTCTGGAGCAGTATCAAGAGCAAGCTGGGTGGGTTATGGCGCTAGGCCTGCGAGACTATGAGGTATTCCGCGGTGATCCCGCCGCACTGCCTGAGAATATGGCGGCAGTCTTATCGAGCTTGGTAAGGCCCCCTGACGTGCTGCGGGTGGCGAAGCTTGGCGAGTTAATAATTGGCTGTTATGCGATGCACGAGCCGACGCCTATCGATGACCAAGTCGCCCGAACCTTCTCCCTTGCCATGGTAATGGTCGAACCAAACTATCAAGGCAACGGGGTAGGACGTTGGCTGGTTGGGCACGCCATCGGTGTTGCGGAGACCAAGGGTGGGAAGCACCTAGCCGCGCAGCTTGCGGGTCCCGCTGCCTTTTTCGAGGGTTTGGGCTTTCAGGCCACCGCCAAGGGCTTTCAATTCGACATGTATCCTGAATAGACCATCAAATTTAACGGCGTTAGTCTTGGGGCTTAAGCGAGGGAAGTCATGCAGAACAATATAGCAATCACTTATGAACATGTGGCGCGATTTGCGCCGGGCGATGCCGCCGCCCAAGCGTACTTGGACGAGCACGGCTATGTGATTTTTGCCAACACACTGAACGCCGAAGAAGCGCAGCATTCCTTGACGCTGCTATGGGATTACCTTGAAGGCCTAGGCACGGGCATTGATCGAAGCGACATCAGCACGTGGGATGATGATCGCTGGCCCACAGCCGTGCACGGCGGCATTTTGCCCAGCTACGGTATTGGTCACTCTCAGGCGCAGTGGTTTATTCGCAACGTCCCCAACGTGAAGCGGTGTTTTGCGCAAGTTTGGGATGGCGACGACGACTTACTGGTGAGCTTTGATGGTGTGACTATCTGGCGACCTTGGACGCACAAAGCGCAATGGAAAACCAACGCGGGCAACAGTTGGCTGCACATCGACCAGCACCCTATTGGGCGGCCGGGCAAACATTGCGTGCAGGGTTTGGTTAATTTGCTACCCACCTCGCCAGAGACCGGCGGTAATGTGATCGTACCGGGCAGTCACCGTTTGTTTGAGCATATTCCCGATCAATACACCGAACGCTTAGATCGCATACATCCCAGCATCGATCACTTTCGTTTTCCGAACGACGATCCGAATTTGGCTGAGAACCAGCCCATCATGTGCCATATGGAAGCCGGCGATTTGCTGCTTTGGGACTCTCGCACCATTCACTGCAGCGCTCCGAGCTTGGCTACCCCAAGCAAAAGCAATGAACTGCTGCGTGCCGCCAGCTTGGTGTGCATGATGCCGCGCGCTAAATCGAATCCCGCAGTGATTGAAAAACGTAAGCAGGCGGTAGCCAAGGTGACATCGACCACCAACTGGTCAGATCGATTCATCGATGCGGATGCCTTTCCGAATATCTTGGCCGATCCTCAGCGCGACATCTATCAGTGGCCCGATGTGCCCGAGTTGAATACTAATCAGTTGAGGATGGTGGGCTGGACCGCGGAAGAGTTAGCGACGAGACCAAGCTAAACTTGACCATGCATTGCCGCGAACGAAGAAGCGAGTGGCGAAGGAGTCGTCGGGCTTCTACCGAGTGCTATCTGGGCCTGTTATCGGCCCGCGCAGCACGTCCAAGATAACCACCGTGGTGGCGCAAACCGTAGTCTTCTCTGGTAACCCCTTTTTGTTCTAACAGGGCGAGTGCTAGCGCATGGCTGATGGCCAGCATCACGGCCATGGACGCGCTTGGGGTTAAACCCAGCGGGCACGGTTCGGTAATAGTGCCCATATCCAGAATTAAGTCGGAGTGCTCGCGCAGCTGGGAATCCATGTGCGAGGTGACGCCAATGATTTTATCCACGCCCAAGTGACGCGACATTTCCAATATTTCCAGCACCTCTCGGCTTTTGCCGCTGGTGGAAAACGCGATCATCACGTCGTTGGAACCAACCAGCCCAAGGTCGCCATGGGCTGCTTCGGCGGGGTGAATGAAGTCGGCGGGTGTCGCGGTAGAGCATAGGGTCGCAGCGAACTTCTTTGCGATATGACCCGCCTTACCAATACCTGTCGTAAGTATCTTGCCTTGGCAGTGCTGCATGACCTCTACCGCGCCGACGAAGTCTTCGTTCACCTCGATGGCGCTAATGGCTTCTGCTTCTGCCTGAAGCACCGCTTGCATACGCTCTTTGATGTTCAAGATATTCCCTGCCGCCTTCGAAAGCCGCGCAGTCTAACGCAACTCACGGCTTTTTTTTTCGATCATAGTGAGGTAGGTGAGCCGCAGATTTAAGTGTTGCGGCCAACCTCTGACCAGTGCTCAGTGATGGTGAACGTTGTGCCGGGATCGCCGATCACTACCAAGCTACAGTTTTCATAGTCATTGCGAACGTCGTAGCGCACGTCGGGCTTAATGGCGAAGCCTAAAAACCCTTGGTCGCAATACAATTTGCTTTCGGCGAGATCGCCGTCTACGTCTGCAAAACTAAAGGCTGATGCCAAGAGTTTACGGCTGTAGCGGTAATGATCGGAGACGGTGCCGGTGGCGCTGAAATCCGCACCCTCAGCCTGCAGGCTTTTGATCTTTGTTACCGCCTGGTGGAGCTTCTCGGCTTCCTCAAGATCCTTTATCCGTGGCTCTATTGCGGCCCATGTGTGCAGAGCATCAGCTAAGTTCCCTGCTCTTGCTTGAAGCGAAAACAGTTGTGCTTGCAGGTGTGTGTACCGCTTCGCGGAGAAAAGCTCAAAGTCTTGCTGATATCTTAGAGCGTGGCTAAGACTGGCCTGCGCAGACTCGTAATCTCCCAAGCGCTCCGCGTAAGCCGCTGATGCGATTGACACAAAGGCATCCTCGTAAAGAAAAGAAATACCCAGTTGTTTTAGGTCTTGCATGGCGTCATGCAGTGGTTGTCCGTCTACACCGCTTTCTAATAGATCAAAGAACGCACGGTAGCTGTTGCTGAACTTGCGTCTTGCGCCAACTATGTCTCCTGCCAATCGAAACGAGATTCTTGTCGCGGCACCTGTGTGAATGGGCGTTCCGTTGAAGTACGCGGGTTCATACCGATAGCCCATGGCCGCCTTCTTCGCGGCGTCGACAAAGGACGGGTGGCCTGCGTGAGCGGTGGCTTCGATTTCATAGGGGACGCCGTTCGGGTCAACCATGTAGTTGAGAACGACCCAACCTTCCGCCCGCTTTCGTTGGGCGGTTATGGGATACCTAGGGTTCTTCTTCTTCATCGGTTTGGCCGGTGTAAACGTTTCGATCTCGACGATTTCAGCTTGCACCGGTTCAGCGATGACACCGTTTGAAAGGGCTAGCGTCGCGATAACGCCTGCCGAAACGCTGATTCGAGCGATGGATTTAATTAGGTTCATTTTTTTTTGCCTCTACAGCTAATTTTTCTTGTTCTACTAATCTTCTTTGGGCATCTTTTTTTTCTTGCTCCATAAGTTTAAGCTTCAATTTTTTTTGTTTTTCTCGAGACTTGTTTAAAAAAAGCAGATACTTGATTTTCTTTTGAAAAAAAAAACTTACCTTCACGGTTTTCAGTCGATGGCTGAGATGTTTTGTCATCCAATCAGCTAATTCATCCACTTGATCTTTTTGATTGGTCTGGAAAAATTAGAACAGTCATTTTAATCAGAGTTAATGTTTTGAAAGTTGAAGCTAAAGTGATTGTCATCTGGTTACGTCTTGGGCGTGCTAGCGTGGTCGTTTGACATTTTGATTGGTCAAACAATGGCAGCTCAAAATGCCGCATGACCATGCTACCACACTAGGGACGGAAATAGCCAATTCCGACTTAAATACCGCA
>ERZ802822.220-NODE-220-length-42241-cov-9.305284_pt1 | contig 42241 bp, 34 predicted proteins | sample MGYA00345649_ERZ802822 | MGnify/ENA primary metagenome ERZ802822 (study PRJEB30503, sample SAMEA104212359) | marine metagenome | biome: Westerlies Biome; feature: [SRF] surface water layer (ENVO:00010504) within the epipelagic zone...; material: water...
TTAAGATGCCCGATCAGATCGCGAATTTCACTCAGTGCAATCGGATCAATACCGGCGAGCGGCTCATCAAGCAACAAAAATGTTGGCCGCGCGGCAAGCGCCCGAGCAATTTCAAGCCGCCGCCGCTCACCACCCGACAAATTGATCGAGGGCGTATTGCGCAGATGCGTGATGCCAAATTCAGCCATAAGCTCATCAAGCGTGGCGGCACGTTCATCATCGCTTTCATCAAGCGTTTCCAGCACAGCGCGGATATTCTGCTCGACAGTTAATCCGCGAAAAATGCTTGATTCCTGCGGCAAGTAGCCCATGCCCAGTCTGGCACGCTGGAAAATCGGCAGGCCGGTGACATTCTCACCATCAATATAGACGCTGCCCTCATCTGCCGGGATTAATCCGGCTAGCATGTAAAATGTGGTGGTTTTGCCAGCCCCGTTTGGCCCCAGCAGCCCGACAGCCTCGCCGCGGTTCAGCTGGATCGACACATTGCGCACGACGCGGCGTTTGTTAAAGCTTTTGCCAATGCCTTCAGCCCGCAAGCCAGACTGGCTATGCACTAATGTTGGCTGTTGCCCGAGGCCTAATTGAGAATCCTGCACCATTACCTGCGTCGCCAAGAAATTGATCTATCGTTGCGTTATGTCACCCGAAGCCGGATATGACTGGTCGAAAGCTCCCTGTCTGCATTCTGCCTTATTGGGTTAACACACCTGTCACACGTTTACCAGAATTGTCTGACAACAGCCTGCTGATTTCTTTATCAAATTCGACTTCTGCCCGCGCCCCGCGCAAGATATTGTCGCGGTCAATGATTTCAACATTGCCAAACAGGTCGGCGCGGTCGGTGGCGGCGACATAATCAAGACGATCAGCCGTGGCGACAATGCCCTTTGGGGTGACAACTTTTGTATTGCCGATAGCCTCGATGGTTTCAACCGCACTGTCAGCATCAAGAAAAGCCACGACGCGCTCGCCTTCGACAATGCGACCATCCTCGCCACGATATGCGGCATTGCCGATCCCGATCACCTGCTTTCTGGTGCTGTCCTGCACGGTATAGGTGATGGTTTTTTCGGCCGTCATGGTGCCGCGCGGGCTGGTGACAATGGCCCCGGGGCCGGATAAATCATAGGCTTCGGTATCGATCACGTAATGGATCTTGCTGCCACGTGCAACACTGTCGCCAGTGCGATAGATGACGCCGCCGGTTGCTGTAACTTCGGTCAGGTCACGCGCGGCTGATTGGGTGTCGTAACGCGCGATAATTTCATCGCCAGCCAGGCTTTTGTCGCCCTGTTCCACAACCGCATCACCGATAGCCGTATAAACACCAGCTGTCTGATCCCATTCCAGCGAGACACTGGCCTCAATCGACACCGGTGTTGATTGCGTGTCTTGTGCCAGCGTGGGTCGCCCCCAAATCACCGCCACGCTGACAAGTGCGACCAGCAAAATACCGGCTGTTTGGTTGCTGTTGGGAAGCGTTGTCAGTTTCTTTTTGGACATTTATAAAGCCGTTCTCATAACAATGTAACGTTTGCTGTAACGTCTGGTCTAATTTGCCGCAGTAGCTGCTTTGCCGGTCTGCATCACCATCCGCGCTGTGCCGCCAAACAAAATCCGCTCACCATTATCAAAGACGGTCATGCTCGCCGCGTCAATACGCCGTTTGTCGTCGGTGACAATCACCGGCACCAGCGAGCGCATTTCACCAAGCTGCAAATCAGCAAACAGCGCCTCCGAGGTCAGTTTCAAATTTTTAGATGGTTGCAGAACGACGACAGATCCGGTCATATCAACCTGGTCATTTGGCTGGTCGAAAATACCGTAATTTGACTGTAGCTGGATGACCTGACCGTTTTTCATGGTGATGGTGGCGCGTGGCTGCTGCATGTCGATGCGGCCCGATCCGTCACTGGCTTCGCTGGCTTGGTCGGCAGTCACTTGAAAAGGTTGGCCGCCCGATGTGACCCCCTGATACCGTGCCCCGGTCAGGGTGATTTCGCCACTATCTTCAATTGTGACCTCTTTGATTTCCAGCTTGCTATCGCTTGCGTCGTACAACAGCCCAAGCCAGCTTGCGACCAGCAATGTGATGGCTGCGCCAACGCCGAGCAGGATCACCGACAGCCGACGAGATCCGCGTGGTTCGTCCCCGACAGGTCGTGCGCGGGGGGTAAATTGGCGCCGCTGTGGCGATGATGGCGTGTTGGCCATGAAAACAGGTTCCGTCAGATGATGCGTATGTGATTAGTGATAAATGTGGTTAGTGATGAAAGATATCGATATCGGCAAAGCCGCCCAGATCAAGCGCGGTGCGGGTGCGGATGAAGGCAAAGCACGCCGCGGCAAGCTGTTGGCGCTGCTCGCGTTCCAGCATCTTGTCCAGATGCGCACGGATTTGATGAAGATACAATACATCACCGGCTGCATAATCGGCCTGTTCGGTGCTGAGGCTGGCGGCGCCCCAGTCGGATGATTGCTGTTGCTTTGAAATGTCAATGCGCAGTAACTCGCGACATAAATCTTTCAGCCCATGTCGATCGGTATAGGTGCGAACCAGTTTTGAGGCAATTTTGGTGCAATAGATATCGCCCGCAATAGGCCCGATATTGTGTTCCAGAACGGCGACGTCGAAACGCGCGAAATGGAACAGCTTGGTGATTTTCGGGTTGCTCAAAAGCGCGGTTAAATTCGGGCAATCTGCCTGTGGATTGGCTATTTTGACCAGATGTGCGTCACCATCACCAGACGATAATTGCACCAGACATAATCGGTCACGATGTGGGTTCAGCCCCATGGTTTCAGTATCGATTGCGACGCTGGTGCCAAGATCGAGGTTTTCGGGAAGATCGTCATTGTGGATATGGATTGCCATGACGTCGCCCTTTTTGAACCCTGTTTCGGGTTGCCGATGATTGCATGGGGGTGCCAGATATTGGCAACTCTCTGCTGTTATGTGATGGTGCCCAGGAGAAGACTCGAACTTCCACGACCTTGCGGCCACTGGCACCTGAAGCCAGCGCGTCTACCAATTCCGCCACCTGGGCACAGCTTTGTCAGGCCACGGCAATTGCGGCTGGCCTGCAAGCCCGAGAGAATAGCCGTAATCCCGTCGGTGTCAAACCTTTTTAGAGCCCTATATTCTGAGACGAATTAGATGAGAACTGCCGGGGATTTGGCGGGGAACTGGTGGGTGAGATAAGCTGGGTCGGCGCTGCATTTCAGACAAAAGCGCCGGTAAAAAAATTGATGGGATTGAAAAGCCGAGACTGCTGATCTAATTTGTCTTTGGGGAATCGTGGCGCAGTGCCTAGTCGTCTGGCAGGCGTGAATCTGGCGAAAGTAAATCTGGGAAAACATGATGATAAATACCGTAGCGGTGATTGGTGGGTCTGGGTTTGTAGGCCGCGCAGTGATTGAAAAACTGGCGCAGGCTGGGAAGCAGATTATTGTTCTGTGTCGCAATAGCGACCGTGCCAAATTCCTCAAACCAATGGGGCGTATTGGCCAGATCACCATTGTTGCCGGTGATGCGTTGGATGATGCGGCGCTGTCGCGGGTGATGGCGCCGGCTGATGCGGCGGTGAATACGGTTGGCATATTGGCCGAGTCAGGGGCGCAACGGTTTGACCGGCTGCAGGGTGAATTGCCCGGACGTATCGGCGCGTTGGCGGCGCAGTATGATTATCAGGCGGTGGTGCATATATCGGCCATTGGCGCTGATGCCAGCTCGGCCAGCCGCTATGCGCAAACCAAAGCGGCGGGTGAAGCCGGGCTCAAAGCCGCCTTTCCAAACGCCGTTGTATTACGTCCATCGATTGTTTTTGGCCCGCGCGACAGCTTTTTTAACAGATTTGCCACAATGGCGCAGATCGCACCGGCACTGCCATTGCCGGGCGGCGGCCATATGCGGATGCAGCCGGTCTATGTCGAGGATGTGGCGTCGGCCGTGATTGCCGGGTTGGGACTTGCCGGAAAGAAACTGAAAAAATCGCCAGAGGGCTGTATCTATGAATTAGGCGGGCCGGAAATATGCAGTTTCCGCCAATTGATGGAATTGACCCTGAAATACAGCCAGCGCCGCCGGTTGTTGATACCGGTACCGTTTTCGGCGCTGAAGATCGGCGCGGCGGTTGCCGGACTTTTGCCGAATCCACCGCTGACAACCGACCAGCTGCGGTTGCTGCGGCTCGACAATATTGTTGGCAAAGGCGCGTTGACGCTGGATGATCTTGGCATCACTGCAACCGCCATTGATGCGGTTGTGCCGGGCTATATGGCGCGCTATCGTCCCGGTGGGCTGTTCAGCAAATAGGGTCAGATCGCCGCCGCTATCCAGCCCTGCTGGAGCGCCAGTAACAAGACGCTGCCGAGTGCCAGCCGGTAAACCACAAAAATGGCAAAACTGGCGCGGGCCAACCATGACATCATCAGGCGAATGGCGAGCCATGCAAACAGCGCCGATAATAATGCCACCAGCGCCGCATCCAGACCCAGCTGCATATCCCCAAGCTCAATCAGATCAATGGTTTTTAACAGGCCAGCCCCGGCAATCGCCGGCAGCGACAGTAACAGCGAAAACCGTGCCGCTGCCAGCCGGTCATAGCCAAAAAACCGTGCCGCTGTCATCGTCACGCCGGATCGTGAGGCACCCGGGATCAGCGCGCAAACCTGCATCAGCCCAATCGCCAACGCCGCCGACCAGCGCATATCTGTCAGCTTGAACACATCCCGGCCAAACCGGTCAGCCGCCCATAACAGACCGGCAAAAATCAAATTCGCCCAGGCCAGCGTTGTCACCAAGGTCAGCCAATGCCAGGCGGCATAATTCACCATAAATCCGACAATAACCACCGGCAGGGTGGCCGCCGCAATCATCAGGCCAAGCCGCCGGTTGCTGGCCATCTGCGTATTGTCACCAAAACCAAGCATGGCGGTTATGATGCTGATCACATCGCCGCGCAAATAGACAAGCACCGCGATCAGCGTCCCGACATGCGCCGCCACATCAATGCTCTGACCCTGATATGGCTGATCGGTTATTACCGGTACCAGCACCAGATGCCCGGATGAGGACACGGGCAGAAATTCGGTTACGCCCTGAACGGCGGCAATGAAAATAATCAGGCTCAGTGGCAAGGGTTTCCCCAAAAATGCGTCAATGCACCGAAAATTATCGCTGCATATAAGTTGTATCGCTACAGGTTGTTTTTATCGCTACATATAATGTAATTCGCTACAGGCAATTCACCGGCAAGGCAAGGGGCTGAATATGTTTGCCCACGCCATGGGTGCAGTTGCCATAAGCGCAGAGGCCATAGGAGCAGCGGCCGTGGGTGTAGTCGCGAGAGGCAATTTAGTTCCATAACGGCCATAAATACAAAGATAGGCCCCCATTTTTTTCCTTTTTGCGGTTCTGTCTTGCATTTTTGGTAAAAAAAGGGTAACAATTGTTGACTAATTGACACGCGGCACGATGCACCCCCGGTTGAAACACGGTCAGGGCGGCGTCGATGCCATGCCAAAGGCGATATATCGCCAGCGGTCAGGAGGCGAAGAATGTCATCAAAAATGTTGCAATTCGTGGCGACCAAAAAAGCCATGCCGGCAAAGCGGTCAGCCGATAACCGGGTCGCTGATTTTGACGAAATATATAATGAGTTCAACGCTGAAGCTGCTGAAACGCAGGCCTCGCGCTGCTCGCAATGCGGTGTGCCATTTTGTCAGGTGAATTGTCCGTTGCACAACAACATTCCCGATTGGCTGATGATGACAGCCGAGGGGCGGATGCAGGAAGCCTATGAATTGTCCGCGCAAACCAACAATTTTCCCGAGATTTGTGGCCGCATCTGCCCGCAGGATCGCCTGTGCGAAGGCAGTTGCGTGATCGAAAAGGGGTTTGAATCGGTAACCATTGGCGCGGTTGAAAAACATATCACCGAAACGGCGTTTGCCGAAGGCTGGGTAAAGCCGGCGGCACCGCGACATGAGCGCGCCGAATCGGTTGGTATCATTGGGGCTGGCCCGGCCGGTCTTGCCGCTGCGGAAATGTTGCGGCATCGCGGCTATCAGGTGCATGTCTATGACCGTTATGACCGGATCGGCGGCTTGCTGATCTATGGCATTCCCGGATTTAAGCTGGAAAAAGAAGTGGTTGAGCGGCGCGGCCAGTTACTGCGTGATGGCGGGGTCAATTTTCATCTTGGCGTTGATGTCGGCAATGGCGCGCACAGCTTTGCCAATTTGCGGGCCGAGCATGACGCCATTTTGATTGCCACCGGCGTCTACAAAGCGCGCGATATCAGCCTGCCGGGTGTTGGGCTTGATGGCATTGTGCCAGCGCTGGATTATTTAACGGCGTCGAATCGGAAAAGCCTTGGCGATGCGGTGCCGACCTTCGATAACGGCATGCTGGATGCGGCTGGCAAGGATGTTGTGGTGATTGGCGGTGGCGACACGGCGATGGATTGCGTGCGCACAGCGATTCGCCAGAAAGCGAAATCTGTCAGCTGCCTGTATCGGCGCGACCGCGCGAACATGCCGGGGTCACAGCGCGAAGTGCAAAATGCCGAAGAAGAGGGCGTGGTGTTCAACTGGCTGTCAGCACCGCAGGCCTTTCTTGGCGACGAAAAAGTGCGGGCAGTGCGGGCACAGCGCATTCACCTTGGTCAGCCGGACGCGACCGGGCGGCAGGTGCCCGAGGTGATCGACGGGTCATCGCATGAATTGTCAGCCGATCTGGTGATTAAGGCATTGGGCTTTGACGCCGAGGATTTGCCGAAATTATTTGGCGAGGACGCATTGGAAGTGACCCGCTGGGGCACGGTGAAGATCGACTGGCAAACCATGATGACGGGATTGGATGGCGTATTTGCCGCTGGCGACATTGTCCGCGGCGCATCGCTTGTTGTCTGGGGTGTGCGCGATGGGCGTGATGCTGCCGAACAAATTGATCGCTGGATCACGGCCGCGGTGGATGCACCGCGCGCGGCGACAGCAGGGAGATAGAGCCATGACAGAGATATTTAACGCACACAATTATCTGGCCAAGCGGCAGCGCAATGAAGCGGTATTAGAGGCGGCTGGCGCCTATGGCGCAGATATGGAACATGATGCCTGTGGCGTTGGTTTTGTTGCGACCTGTGATGGCCAGCCGCGGCGTGCGGTTGTCGAATCCGCTATCGAGGCGTTGCAGGCGATCTGGCACCGCGGCGCTGTCGATGCCGACGGCAAGACCGGCGATGGGGCGGGTATTCATATTGAAATTCCGCGTGATTTCTTCATCGAGCATATCGCCCGCACCGGGCATGATGATGATGATGGGCGGCTGGCTGTGGGCATGGTGTTTTTGCCGCGCACTGATCTGGCCGCACAGGAACGCTGCCGCTGTATTGTTGAAGAAGAAATTCTGGCCTTTGGGCATTTCATTTATGGCTGGCGTCAGGTGCCGGTTGATATCAGCGCCTTGGGGCAAAAGGCCATCGCAACCCGCCCGGAAATTGAACAGATCATGTTCTCTATGCCGACCGATATGAGCGAAAAAGAGGCGGAACGACAGTTGTTTCTGGTGCGTCGCCGTATCGAAAAAGCGGTCATGCAGGATTTGATCAATGATTTTTACATCTGTTCGCTATCGACCCGTTCGATCATTTATAAAGGCATGTTTCTGGCCGAGCAGGTGACGGCGTTTTTCCCGGATTTGCTGGATCATCGTTTTGTCTCGTCATTTGCCATTTATCACCAGCGCTATTCGACCAATACCAAGCCGACCTGGAAACTGGCGCAGCCATTTCGGGTGCTGGCGCATAATGGTGAAATCAATACCATCCGTGGCAACCAGAATTGGATGAGCTGTCATGAAGACAGGATGGAATCGACATTATTCGGCGATCACATTGATGATCTAAAACCGGTTGTCGCAAAGGGCAGTTCTGATTCAGCAGCGCTGGATGCGGTGTTTGAATTATTGCTGCGTGGTGGCCGCGATCTGCCGATGGTGAAAACCATGATGATCCCCGAAGCCATTGATGTGAGCGCGAATAACCCGCGAGCGAATTTATATGCCTATTGCAATTCGGTGATGGAGCCATGGGACGGGCCAGCGGCGATTGCCGCCTATGCCGGTGACTGGGTTGTGGCCGGGCTTGATCGCAACGGGCTTCGTCCATTGCGTTACGTCGTGACCCATGATGGGCTGGTGATTGCTGGCTCTGAAACCGGCATGGTGGTGGTGCCTGACACCAATATCGCCGAGCGTGGACGGCTTGGGCCGGGCGAGATGATCGGCATCAATCTGGCCGAGGGACAGCTTTACCGGGATCAGCAACTGAAAGACGCGCTTGTTGCGAAATGCGACTGGCAGCAGTGGATTGGCCGCGCCAAACAGATGGATTCGCTGTTGGCAAATGCGACAGGCAAAGCCAGCCACCCGCTGGATCCGCAAGAGGCAAGACGCCGGCAATTTATGGCTGGCTGGACTATGGAAGATGCAGAACTTGTGCTGCAGCCGATGGCGCAAACCGGCAAAGAGGCGATCGGCTCGATGGGTGATGATACGCCGCTGGCGGTGTTGTCCGGGCAATATCGGGGGCTGCATCACTTTTTCCGGCAGAATTTCTCGCAGGTGACAAACCCACCCATCGACTCGTTGCGTGAACGCCATGTGATGACGCTGCGGACGCGGCTTGGCAATCTGGGCAATATTTTGGACGAGGCGCCAGAGCAATGCGACCATCTGTTGCTGCATTCGCCGGTGCTGACGGTGCCGGAATGGGATGCGTTGTGCCTGTATCTTGGCGATAAGGCGGCTGCCATTGACTGTACTTTTGTCGATGATGGCAGCGATAATGCGTTTCATGCGGCGCTTGACCGTATTCAGGCCGAGGCCGAAGAAGCGGTGCGCTCGGGATGTGAACATGTCATGCTGACCGACCTTAATGTGTCGGCTGACCGTGTGCCACTGCCGATGATTCTGGCCACCGGTGCGGTGCATTCGCATCTTGTGCGCCAGCAATTGCGGACATTTGCCTCGGTCAATGTGGCAAGTGGTGAATGTCTTGATGTGCATCATTTTGCCGTGTTGATTGGTGTCGGTGCGACAACCGTCAATGCCTATGTCGCCGAAGCGGCGATTGCCGACCGGCATGCGCGTGGTCTGTTGCCGGGGCTGGAAATTGGCGATGCGGTCGGGAATTACCGCAAAGCGATCGAAGATGGCTTGCTGAAAATCATGTCGAAAATGGGCATTTCGGTCATCGCATCCTATCGCGGCGGCTATAATTTTGAAGCGCTCGGCCTGTCACGTTCGCTTGTGGCGAGTTATTTTCCACCCATGTCATCACGCATTTCAGGGCTTGGTATCAAAGGCATTGCGGCGCGGGTGGTGGCAATGCATCGCAAAGCCTTTGCGGCGGATGATGTGCATCTGCCGGTTGGTGGCTTTTTCCGCTATCGCAAATCTGGCGAGCGCCACGCGTTTGATGGGCAATTAATCCATGCCATGCAGCATGCCTGTGATACCGGTTCCTACGAAAGCTGGAAAAAATATTCAGCGCTGGTCGCGTCGCAAAATCCGATCAATTTGCGTGACCTTCTGGATTTCAAACCGATGCAGGATGCGGTTGAGATTGAAAAGGTGGAATCAATCACTGTTATCCGCAAACGTCTGGTATCGCCCGGAATCTCGCTTGGCGCGCTGAGCCCGGAGGCACATGAAACATTGTCGATTGCGATGAATCGTATCGGTGCGAAATCTGACTCTGGCGAAGGTGGCGAGGATCCGGCGCGGTTTAAATTGCGTGAAAATGGCGATAACCCATCCAGCGCGATTAAACAGATCGCATCCGGACGTTTCGGGGTGACGGCGGAATATCTGAATAATTGTCAGGAAATCGAAATTAAGGTGGCACAGGGTGCCAAGCCGGGCGAGGGCGGCCAGTTGCCAGGCATCAAGGTCGATAGCCTGATCGCGCGGTTGCGCCATTCAACAGCCGGGGTCACTTTGATTTCACCGCCGCCGCATCACGACATCTATTCGATTGAAGATCTGGCGCAGCTGATTTATGACCTGAAACAGATCAACCCGGACGCAAAAGTCTGTGTCAAGCTGGTCGCCTCGACCGGCATCGGCACCATTGCCGCCGGTGTGGCCAAGGCCAAGGCCGATGCCATTTTGGTATCGGGTCATGGCGGTGGCACCGGTGCCAGCCCGCAATCATCGATCAAACATGCCGGCATGCCATGGGAAATGGGCCTGTCTGAAGTGCATCAGGTATTGTCGATGAATGATCTGCGCGACAAGGTTGTATTGCGTACAGATGGCGGTCTGAAAACCGGCCGTGATATCGTCATGGCGGCGATGTTAGGGGCGGATGAATATGGTATCGGGACATCTTCGCTGATTGCCATGGGCTGTATTATGGTGCGGCAATGTCATTCAAATACCTGTCCGGTGGGTGTCTGCACCCAACGCGATGATTTACGCGCCAAGTTTGAAGGCACGCCGGAAAAAGTTGTGCAGCTGTTCACTCATCTGGCGGAAGAGGTGCGGGAAATTCTGGCCGGTCTTGGCTTTACCACATTGCAGCAGGTGATTGGTCGTACCGATTTGTTGACGCAGGTCAGCCGCGGTGATGCCGCGCTTGATGATCTTGATCTCAATCCAATTCTGGTGCGTGTCGATGGCGCGACTGATTTGGTCAGCTGTCGTGACAAGCCGCGTATTGAAGTGCCGGACACGCTTGATTCACTGATGGTGGATGACGCCAAGCTGGCGCTGGAAAATGGATCAAAGATGCAGCTGTCTTATAATGTGGAAAACACCCAGCGTGCGATTGGCACAAGATTGTCGTCGCATATTGTCCGGCGTTTTGGCATGACCGGCCTGCGTGAGGGACATATTTCGGTGCGTCTGCGCGGCTCGGCCGGACAATCGCTCGGGGCTTTTGCCACGCAGGGATTGTGGCTTGAGGTGATTGGTGACGCCAATGATTATGTTGGCAAGGGCCTGTCGGGTGGGGTGATTGTCGTGCGCCCATCGGCGGCGGCCGGCTTCATTGCCAGTGACAACACCATCATTGGCAACACGGTGTTATATGGGGCGACGTCTGGCAAGCTGTTTGCCGCGGGTCAGGCTGGCGAACGCATGTGTGTGCGTAACTCCGGGGCGACCGCTGTTGTTGAGGGTGCCGGTTCGAATGCCTGTGAATATATGACAGGTGGTCAGGTCGTCGTGCTTGGCGAGGTCGGACAGAATTTTGGTGCCGGTATGACCGGTGGAATGGCGTTTATCTATGATCCGCAAGACAGCTTTGTCGACCGGGCCAATCCCGAAACCTTGCAGATCGGACGTATACAGCATACGCATTGGGAATCGGTGTTGCGTGAATTGATCATCGAACATGCCGCTGCGACCGAAAGTGTGCTGGCAGCGCGGTTGTTGAATCAATGGACAACGGCGGTCAAACATTTCTGGCAAGTTGTGCCGAGCGAAATCATTCCAACACTCGAGGTGCCTTTAGGTACAGATGATGCGGTGTCGCAAACAGCATAAGCTGTGCGACGCCGGTGCAGGTTTTGGTTTGGCGGACGGTGTTTTATTCGGTTGAAAAGCTGATTGCGTCACCTCGGGCTTTGGTGTAAGGCACCGTAATGGTTGATATTTCACTGCAAACAGCGGCCGATGAAGCGGCAATTGAAATCCTCATGGATGGGGCCTTTGGTGCGGCGCGACACAGCCGCTCTGTTTGGACGCTCCGGGTGCTGCCGCCTGTTGCTGATTTATCTCTGGTGTTGCGTGATGGCGGTGCCATATTGGCATCTCTGCGATTTTGGGAAGTGCAGCTGGGGTCACAAATTGTGCTGCTTTTGGGGCCACTTGCAGTACAGCCAGAATTGCGCGGCCAGGGATATGGCCGGAAAATTGTTGCAGACGGGTTGGCCCGCGCCAGGGCGATCAACAAATGGCCGTTGGTATTGGTCTCCGGTGAGCCTGAATATTATCCGAAATTTGGCTTTGAACCAGCGCTGCCATATCAGCTAGATTGGCCCGGCTTTATCGAACCGGAAAGGTTGCAGATATTGGAATTGCAGGCCGGTGCGTTGGCGTCATTGGTGCCGCCTTTACGGGTCCGGGCCAAAGTTGAATGAAACAGGATTGCTAGAAGGTTTATCTGTCAATGCGTGTGCTGCATCACTATCAACTGTCGGCGTCGGCACGTTTCATCCGTCTGGTTCTTGCCGAGCGCGGTCTTGTGTTTTTGCCAAAAGTTGAGACCCCCTGGGAATTAAATGATGCGTTTTTGTCGCTGAATCCGGCTGGCGATGTGCCGGTATTGGTCACTGAGGACGGTTTGGTTGTATCGGCCGGCACGGTGATTGCCGAATTTATTGAAGAAACTGAACCAGCCGGTGCGGCTGATCTGTTGTGGGGTGAGGCGCCGATGCGCGCTGAGATTCGGCGGCTTGTGCATTGGTTTGAATATAAATTTAACCGCGAGGTTGGCGGGCCATTGGTTGCCGAGCGGGTGATTAAAAGATTTTCCGGAAGCGGCGACATATCCGCAGCCGTGATCCGCACGGCATTGAGTAATCTGCAAGTGCATATGGATTATATTGACTGGCTGTCGGAACAGGGCAACTGGCTGGCCGGCAACAGGTTATCACTGGCCGATCTGGCGGCGGCGGCGCATCTGTCGGTGCTTGATTTTTTGGGTGATGTTGACTGGAGCCGCCATGCAGAGGCGAAAATCTGGTACGCCAAGATGAAATCACGCCCATCATTCCGCGACCTTCTGGGCGATCAAATTGTCGGGCTGGTGCCGCCACCGCATTACAGCGATATGGATTTCTAGCTGGCTGTAGCGCAAAAGTGGCGCTAGATGGCCGGGCTGGTTTTGGCGATAAGCGTGACAAGCTCGTCAAGAACGCGCTCAAGCTGTGCCAGTTGACGCGGTTCAGAAAACCGGTGTGTCGCGGTTTTATCAAACATCACCGCAACATCTTCTGATTGCAGCTGTTCGGCTAACCGGGTTGCCGTCTGCCACGGCACCTCGGCATCCTTCATACCATGTAACAGACGCACCGGCACATTGATTGGCAATGGTGCCCGCAAGCGCAGATGCTGGCGTCCATCTTCGATCAAATGATAGGGGTAAATCACCGGGCTGTCCGCATAGGGGTTTTCCATGGCAATCTGACCAGAGCTTTTGAAATCAGCCTTCGCCGCATCATCCAGCGGCGTCCAGATCAAGTCTTCGGTGAAATCCGGTGCTGCGGCGATGCCGACAAGCGCGGCAACCCGGGCGGGGCGGGCCAGCGCCGCATTCAGCATGATCCAGCCACCAAGTGAGGAACCCACTAAAATTTGTGGGCCGTCGGTATGGGCGTCAATCATGTCAATGGTATCGCGCGTCCAGTCGGAAATATTTGTCTGCAGAAAATCGCCATCTGACTGCCCATGGCCGCTATAGTCAAATCGCAGGAATGACTGTCCGCGCCGTTGCGCCCAGGCGTGTAGACATGCCGCCTTGCTGCCGTTCATGTCAGACCCGTGACCGCATAAAAAGACAACCCCGGGCTGGTTACCATGATCTCGGCTATAGGCGATGGCCCCAACTTGGTCTATGTTGTGTTTTGAAACATTCGGCATGCGTACCACCTTGTGTGTTCGTTCCGCGACATCTCTATCTTCAGCGTTATATATCATGGCAAAACCACAGGCTAAATTCAAACTCGCATCCGGTAAAGCACCGGTGATTGTGCAAATTCTGCCGGCATTGGTGCGCGGTGGGGTGGAGCGCGGCACCGTCGAAATGGCGCGAGCGATTCAGGCGGCAGGTGGCCGGGCTGTGGTGATTTCGAGTGGTGGGCCGCTGGTGCGGCATATCGAGCGATTTGGTGGCAAGCATATTAATTTGCCGGTGCATGTGAAAAACCCGTTGCGCTGGCCCGGTTTGCGTCACCAGATGCGCGCCATTTTAACCGCCGAGGATGCCGATATTGTGCATGTGCGCTCGCGGGTGCCAGCATGGATTGCCTTGTCGGTGGCCAAGGCATTGCGTATTGCGACCATCAGCACGGTACATAGCCGCTTTACCGCCAAATCATTTTTCAAACGCCGCTATAACGCCAAACTGCTGGATGCTGGCCAGGTGATCGCCATTTCCAACTATGTGCATGATCTGATCACCAGCCAGTATATCGGTGTCGAAGACCGGTTAACCGTGGTGCATCGGGGCGTCGATACAGATGTATTTGACCCGGCCGCGGTCAGCCAGGCGCGGATTATCAATTTTGCCGACTCGATTGCGCTTCCCGAAGATGTGCCCGTGATTATGATGCCGGCGCGGGCATCCTTATGGAAAGGCCATCATATCTTGCTTGATGCGCTGGCAAAGCTGGATGATATGCGCTTTGTCTGTCTTTTTGTTGGTGCGCAAGACGGCAAAGCCAGCTTTGTGCAGGCGCTGACAGCGGCGGCGAAATCGCGTGGGCTTGAAGGCCGGTTTCGCCTGACCCCGGTTGTTGATGACATGCCAGCCGCGTTGATGGTGGCGGATGTCGTGGCGATGCCATCGATTACGCCGGAACCATTTGGCCGGGTGGCGCTCGAGGCGCAGGCGATGGGGCGGCCGATCGTTGCTTTTGCGCATGGTGGTGCTGTTGAATCGATCCAGCATGGCGAAACCGGCTGGCTGGCAACGCCGGGTGATGCAGATAGTCTGGCGGAAAACTTGCGCACCGCATTATCGCTGAAACCGCGTGCCCGCAAAGCCTTTGCGGCGAAAGCGCGGGCGCATATTAACGCGCATTTTTCGACACAGCGCATGTGTGATGAAACGCTGAAAATCTATCGCCGCATGCTGGCAAAGAACCAAAAGAACAGCGCCGCACGGCGCACAACCTGAATGATGACGGCGGCGGCGGTATGGCCGGGCGCGCAAAGGCTTGAGTTTTCAGCAGCCAGCGACTATTTTCGGGACGGTTTTCGAAGCGGCGCCCGTTTGGCGGCGTCTGATGAGATGCCAGTTTAATTAGACGTTACGACAAAGGTCACCCGAAACAATGCCACAAATCACGCTTCCAGACGGATCAGTTCGATCATATGACGCGCCGGTAACCGCGGCCACTATCGCCAGCGACATCGGGCCGGGATTAGCAAAAGCGGCATTGATAGCGGTGGTTGATGGTGACGAGTGGGATTTGTCGCGGCCGATCGAGACCGATGCCACGGTTGCCCTTGTCACCGCGAAAGATGACGCTGCATTGGCCTTGCTTCGGCATGATTGTGCGCATGTGATGGCCGAAGCTGTGCTTGAGCTTTTCCCGGAAACACAGGTGACAATCGGCCCGTCCATTGAAAATGGCTTTTATTATGATTTTCACCGCGAGACAGCTTTTTCCGAAGATGATCTCGCATCCATCGAACAGCGCATGCATGATATTGTCGACCGTGATGAGACGATCGTGCGCAGCGTCTGGTCACGCGATGAAGCCGTCGCATTTTATCAGAAAAATAACGAACCCTTTAAAGTTGAACTGGTCGAGGCGATTCCAGCTGATCAGACAGTTACATTTTATCAGCAGGGTGACTTTATCGATTTATGTCGCGGGCCGCATGCACCCTCAACCGGCAAAATCGGGCATGCCTTTAAATTAATGAAGGTGGCCGGTGCCTATTGGCGTGGCGATTCCAACCGGCCGATGTTGCAGCGTATCTACGGCACGGCATGGACCAGTGAAAAAGATTTAAATGCTTATCTGACCATGCTGGAAGAAGCCGAAAAGCGCGATCACCGCAAGCTGGGCAAACAGCTTGGGTTATTCCATCTTCAGGAAGAGGCGGCAGGGTCAGTCTTTTGGCATGCCAAAGGATGGGTGCTGTATCGCGAGATCGAGGCCTATGTCCGCCGGCGCCTTGACGCTGCCGGTTATAGCGAGGTCAAAACACCGCAATTGGTCGACCGGTCGCTGTGGGAAGCATCAGGACATTGGGAAAAATTTGGCGAGAATATGTTTATCGCGCAATCGGAAGATGAACGGACGCTGGCGCTCAAACCGATGAATTGCCCCTGTCATGTGCAGATTTTCCGACAGGGCATTAAGTCCTATCGTGATTTGCCATTGCGGATGGCCGAATTTGGATCCTGTCACCGGAATGAACCATCCGGCGCCTTGCATGGGATTATGCGGGTACGCGCCTTTACCCAGGATGATGCGCATATTTTTTGTACCGAAGACCAGATTACCGACGAATCGGTCAAATTCTGTGCCTTGCTGCAATCCATCTATGCTGATTTCGGCTTTCATGATGTGCGGGTCAAATTTTCCGACCGTCCCGAGGTGCGGGCTGGTGATGACGCAACATGGGATCGCGCCGAGGCAGCGCTTACCGATGCCACAAATGCGGCCAAACTTGATACCGTGCTGAACCCCGGAGAGGGCGCGTTTTATGGCCCGAAACTAGAGTTTGTTTTGCGTGATGCGATTGGCCGTGACTGGCAATGCGGCACCTTGCAGGTTGATTTTGTTTTGCCTGATCGGCTTGATGCCGAATTTGTCGGTGAGGATGGCAACCGGCATCGTCCGGTCATGCTGCACCGGGCGATTTTGGGATCAATGGAACGCTGGATCGGCATTTTGATCGAACAATATGCCGGCCGTATGCCAGCGTGGCTGGCACCGGTACAGATTGTGGTGGCGTCGATTACCGACAGCGCCAATGATTATGCCCGCCAAATTGCCGCCGCCGCCGCCGCCGCCGGATTACGGGTTGAAACCGATCTGCGCAATGAAAAGATCAGCTATAAGGTGCGCGAGCATAGCGTCATGAAGGTGCCGTTTATTCTGGCAGTCGGGGGGCGTGAGGCCGGGGATGGCACAGTCGCCTTGCGGCGTCTTGGATCAAATGACCAACAGGTTCTGGATGCGCATGAGGCCATTGCGATGCTGCGGGATGAAAGTCTTGCACCCGACATGCAAAGCCATTAAATAACCGCCAATGCTAAAAAACTGGCGTTTCCCGTCTGTTTTTGTTAGTCAACGAAGCCAGTGTATGACTAGATGTAAGATTCGAGCGCACGATTGCGGTGTCCGGTCGGCATCGAGACAGAATTTTGACAGCTATAGGAGAGTTACATAGCACGTCCACATAGTAATACGCCGCCAACAATTGACGGCCCACGCATCAATGGGGCCATTCGTGCGCCAAAGGTACGCTGTATTGACCCTGAAGGTGAGCAGCTTGGGGTATTAGACACATCAGAGGCCATTCGTAAAGCCGAGGATTTTGGTCTTGATCTGGTCGAGGTTCAGCCCAACGCCGACCCGCCAGTCTGTAAAATACTGGATTATGGTAAATTCAAATATGAAGCGCAGAAACGCGCCAACGAAGCCCGCAAAAAGCAAAAGATCATCGAAGTCAAAGAGATCAAGCTGCGGCCGAACATTGATGAGCATGATTATCAGGTGAAGATGCGCAATGTGCAGAAATTTCTGGACGCTGGCGACAAAGTGAAAGTGACTTTGCGGTTTCGCGGTCGTGAAATGGCACACCAGGATCTGGGTGCAAATGTCTTGACGCGGGTGCGCCAAGAAACCGATGAGTTTGCCAAGGTCGAAGCCATGCCAAAAATGGAAGGCCGGCAAATGATCATGGTGCTGGCACCTAAATAGGCGCTATGTCGGGCGAGCGGTGCTGTTTTCAGGCTTGATTCTGCGACAATATCGCCTTATAACCACGTCACTTTATAAATACGTCATTTATAACCACGTGAATTTGAATTCTGCCGCGACCGGGCCTGAAAAAACAGGGCATGCCCGGCCGGTTTAAGCCAATAGTCCTATTGGCCCCCTTTGAAGAAGAAAGAGGTCAAAATGCCCAAGATGAAGACCAAGAGCGGTGCGAAAAAACGCTTTCGCCTGACCGCCAGTGGTAAGGTTCGTGGCTCTGCCGCCTTCCTTAGCCACAATCTAAGACGCCGTTCCCAGAAAATGAAACGTCAAGCCCGTGGCACCATGATCTTAAATGATGCTGATGCGCGGATTGTAAAACGTTTCCTTCCATACGCTTAACGGAGGCTGGAACATGGCACGCGTTAAAAGAGGTACCACGACACATGCTCGTCACGCCAAGGTTATCAAGGCGGCAAAGGGCTATTATGGACGTCGTAAAAACACATTCAGAACAGCAACGCAGGCGGTCGATAAGGCCCGCCAATACGCTTATCGTGACCGCCGTGTCCGCAAGCGCGAGTTTCGGGCTTTATGGATTCAGCGGATCAATGCAGCGGCACGTTTGCATGGGTTGACCTATTCGCAAATGATGGGTGGGCTGATCAAAGCCGGGATCGAAATTGATCGGAAAATGCTGGCTGATCTGGCGGTGCATGAGCCGCAAGCGTTTGAAGCCTTGGTCGAACGGTCAAGAGCGGCAAGCTAGGGATTTTCCCGCCACATGAAGAAACGCCAAGCCGTTGCTTTGACCTGTGCCCGCCCGAAACGGAACGGCACACGCCAGCAGCGGCTTGTTTTTTGCGAATTTCTATGCGACCGGCATCTTGCCGACAATTGTGACTATTGAGGGTGAAACAACATGCAAGGCCTTGATGCCCAAAGTCTAAGCGCTGTATCGGATGAAATTTTGCAGGCTGTTGATGCGGCGCAAAATCTTGATGATCTGGAAAATGTGCGGATCAATGCGCTTGGCAAAAAGGGCCGTATTTCGCTGTTGATGCGGGAATTGGGGGGGATGGATGCTGATGCCCGCAAAGCCGCCGGGCAAGCTCTGAATCTGGTCAAAGACGCGGTGGCTACGGCGCTTGAATCCAAACAAGCGGTGCTGGCACAAGCCGCGCTAAATGAAAAGCTGGCGACCGAAGCGATTGATGTCAGCCTGCCAGCCCGACCGGTTAGCGAGGCCCGTCTGCACCCCTTGTCACGCACCCTTGAAGAGGTGCTGGCGATTTTTGCCGAGATGGGTTTTGAGGTGGCTGAAGGCCCCGATATTGAGTCAGATTATTATAATTTCACCGCATTGAATATTCCGCCCGAGCATCCGGCCAGACAGGAGCATGATACCTTTTATCTGCCGCCAGATGCCGATGGTCAGCGCAAAGTGCTGCGCACCCATACCTCGCCTGTACAGATCCGCACAATGGAGGCAAATGAACCGCCTATTCGTATCATTGTGCCGGGGCGCACCTATCGCTCGGATCATGACGCCACCCATTCGCCGATGTTTCATCAATGCGAAGGTCTGGTGATTGGCGACGGTATTCATATGGGGCATTTAAAAGGCTGTCTGATTGATTTTTGCCGGGCGTTTTTTGGGGTTGATGATCTGCCGGTACGATTTCGGCCAAGCTATTTTCCCTTTACCGAACCATCTGCCGAGGTTGATATCGGCTGCACCCGTGATGGCGGTGGCCTAAAGATCGGCGCTGGCGATGACTGGCTGGAAATTTTGGGGTCAGGCATGGTCAATCCGCGGGTGCTGGAAAATTGCGGCTATGACCCGGAAAAATACCAAGGATTTGCGTTTGGCATGGGGATTGAGCGCATTGCGATGCTGAAATATGGCATCCCTGATTTGCGGACATTTTACGAGAGTGATTTGCGCTGGATGCGGCATTACGGCTTTTTGCCATTTGATGCGCCGTCGATTCACGCTGGTTTGGTTGGGGGAGCGAACTGATGAAATTTACCCGCGACTGGCTATTTGATCATCTTGAAACCGACCGGTCTCTCGAGGATATTCTTGAGGTTTTGCCAATGCTAGGCTTGGAGGTCGAGTCAGTTGTCGATCGGGCCGCTGCACTTGCCCCCTTCACCATTGCCGAAGTGCTGTCAGCCGCGCCGCATCCGAATGCTGACAAGCTGCGTGTGTGTATGGTCGCTACCGGTACAGGCGAGCCGGTACAGGTGGTGTGTGGGGCACCGAATGCGCGGGCCGGGATGAAGGGTGTGTTTGCACCTGTCGGGGTGTATGTGCCGGGCATTGATCTGAAATTAAAAGCGGGTGAAATCCGCGGCGAAGCCTCGAACGGGATGCTATGTTCCGAACGCGAGATGCAATTATCGGATGAACATGACGGCATTATTGATTTGCCGGTCGATGCGCCGGTTGGTGCCGCATTCGCCCCTTATGCCGGGCTTGATGATCCGGTCATCGAAATTGCGATTACCCCAAACCGGGCCGATTGTCTCGGGGTGCGCGGTGTCGCACGTGATCTGGCGGCTGCCGGTTATGGCCGCCTGAAACAGCTTGATACAACGCCGCATGTTGGTGATTTTGACAGCCCGGTGCGCTGGCAGCTAGAGCTTGCCGGACAAGATCATCTGTGTCCGTCAATCACTGGTATTGCTTTTGAACAGGTGACGAATGCCGCCAGCCCGGACTGGATGGCACAGCGGCTGACAGCCGTTGGCCAGCGTCCGATCAGTGCGCTTGTTGACATCACCAACTATGTGATGATCGACCTTGGTCGTCCGCTGCATGCCTATGATATCGATAAGATCAAGGGTGATGCATTGGTTGTGCGGCATGCCAGAGATGGTGAAACATTTACCGCGCTGAATGAAAAAACCTATGAATTAACCGCCGATATGCTGGTCATTGCCGATGCCGATGGGGCCGATGATCTGGCGGGGGTGATGGGTGGCGCGCGTTCCGGCGTGAGCGCCGATACCACACGCATGTTTCTGGAAATTGCCATTTTTGATCCGATTTCAGTGGCGACCACCGGGCGTCAGCTGAATCTGCATTCAGATGCGCGCTACCGTTTTGAACGCGGGCTGGATGCCACCGCCCCGCAATCGATGGCCGGGCATATTGCGCGTTTGGTAACCTCGATTTGTGGCGGCAAAGCCAGCCATCCGGTGGTGGCGGGAAGCGGCGTTGACTGGCAGCGCCAGATAGAACTGGCACCGGACAAACTGTTGCGTCTGACCGGCATCGACCTGCCTGCAGCCGATCAGCAAAGCATTCTTGAATCGCTTGGCTTCACGCTGGACAGCGTTGCGACCGGCTGGCTGGTGACGCCGCCATCATGGCGCGGTGATATCGATGGTGCAGCCGATCTTGTTGAAGAAATTGCGCGGATTCACGGGTTTGAGCATTTACCGGTCACCGCATTGCCGCGCACGCATGCGGTATCACAACCTGCGGTCAATGCCAGCCAGTTGCGCCCCTTGCAATTGCGGCGGGCACTGGCTGAAAATGGGTTGATGGAGGCTGTGACCTTTTCCTTTCTGGCGGCAAAGGAAGCCAGCTTGTTTGGCGGTGGGGCGCCGCATCTGACGCTGGTCAACCCGATCAGCGCAGATTTGTCGGTCATGCGCCCGTCAGCATTGCCAAATTTGTTGCAGGCGGCGGCCCGCAATCAGGATCGCGGTGAGGCCGATTGCGCATTATTCGAAATTGGCCCGGTGTTTTTAGGCGATGCGCCGGAAGATCAACGCACCGCCTGTGCCGGTATTCGTCATGGTCATACCGCACCGCGCGAATGGCATAACCAGCGCCGCGCTGTTGATGTGTTCGACGCCAAAGCCGATGCCGAGGCCGCGCTTGCTGTTTTGGGTGTACGGCGGGCCAGCCTGTCGGTTGACAGGTCTGCGGCAGATTATTTTCACCCCGGCCGGTCGGCCGTGCTTATGCAAGGGCGCAACAGGCTGGCAAGTTTCGGTGAACTGCATCCGAATGTTGCGGCGCATTTTGGCTTGCGCGGGCCGGTTGTCGGGTTTGAACTGTTTCTTGATGATGTGGCGTTGGCAAAAGCAAAAGGGCCGGCACGCAGCCTGCTAAAAATGTCATCATTTCAGCCGGTAAGCCGGGATTTTGCTTTCCTTCTGGATGCGGATATTGCGGCCAGTGACTTGTTGCGGGCGGTGAAATCGGCGGCCGGGCCGATGCTGAGTGACATCCAGCTGTTCGATTTGTACCAGGGCAAAGGCATCGAGGATGGCAAAAAATCAATCGCCGTGACAATCACGCTTACCCCGCAAAAAGCCACATTGACCGAAGATGATATCGAAGCCATTTCATCGGCGGTGGTGAAGCTTGCCGAGAAAAATTGCGGGGCTGTTCTGCGCGGCTAAGGCCATTTGGCAGGCAACCGGCATGATAGGTGAGCGGTATTGGCCGGTTTGCTGGCATCTGCCTTTATCCTAACGGATCCTGCATAGGGCTGGCTTTGCTATGCCATATATTCGATTTCAGGAAGCGGAAATAAATTGCTGGTGTCCTCGCCAGATGCCAGCTTTCGCAGAACCTCGGCCTCAAACTGCACTTTCTTTTGCGACTCGGCCAGCACCACGCTGGCACGGGCCAATGGCACCACGGTAACGCCATCATCATCGGCAAGAATAATATCGCCGGGTGTCACCGAAACACCGCCACAGCTGATCACATTATCAATTGATCCCCCCCAGCCTTTATGGGGGCCGGCCGGGCTGCTGGCGGTGGCGAAAACCGGCAGTGGCATCTCGCGCAGCTCGGCAATATCACGCACCGCGCCATCGACAACAACACCGTTAATCTTTTGCAGCATCGCGCGGCTGTTCAAAATACCGCCCCAGACAGCGCGATTGTCAAAATTTTCGGCATCAATAACAAGCACTTCACCGGGGCGTAGCATGGAAATAATGGCATGCATGGCCGCATTATCGCCGACAACAGCGCCAATGGTGCGAGCCTGCCCGACAAAATGCATCCCCGGGGCCACCGGCGAAATGCGACCGGCCATGACGTTTTGCCGGTTCATGCAATCACCGGCAATGGCTGGCGGTATGTCTGCCCAAGCCGCCATAGTCGCTGCCGGAAGCACGGGAAATTCATTTTTGAAAACTTGTACTGGCATCGCTCTTACTCCACCCCAAAGCCGCTGCCCGGACGCATATATTCGTCACGCGGCGGGCTAAACACATCAAGTATCACAGCGCCATCGGGGCCGCCGATCACGCCATGTTCGACACCGCCGGGGCTGACCCAGAAATCGCCTTTTTTGACCGGTATTTCTTCACCATCCTGAATGCGAATGGCGCTGCCCTCAATCATCAATCCCCATTGTTCCTGTGGATGGCTGTGAATCGCGCCGGTGGCGTTTGGTTCAATGCGTACCACCGATATCATGGCTTTTTCGCCGGGGAAAATGCGGGTTGTGATGCCGTCGGTCAAGGTCCGGGCGATGCCCTGACTCATGTCATCAATATTAAAAAAATTTGTGTCTTTTTGCGTCATTGCGGATTCACCTCTGGTATTTTTACTGGCGCTTGCCTTAGCGGCGTTTTCCTTGCCGGTATTTGGCTTAATGGCATTTTTGAGGGGCGTGTCGGGCTGAACAGCCACCCCGCTTAACCCTAGTTTGCCGATTGTCCCGGCCAGAAAGCAAGTGGTTTTATGCGGATGAAATGAATTCTATGCCGCTGCCGCCTGGCATCGCGCCGGGCAACGCTTGACGCCATCGGTGTCAATCGGCCGGCCGGGCCGGAGTTATATTTTGATATGATGCGGGCCAATTATGCCGCGTTTGTCGCCTGTCTTGGCGGCGCCGGTTAGCTGTTGTCCGGCGGTTGTTGTTTGCCCGTAATTGCGCCATGATGCTGGAAAAACCGGTGTAGCCGGAAACATCGTAATACGCCGTGGTTTGATTTGATGCCCATCGATGCAATTCTCATTATTATAATTGGCGCCGCCTTTGGTGGGCTGGTGAACGGGCTTGCCGGATTTGGCACCGGGTTATTTGCGTTGGGCTGGTGGCTTCAGGTTCTGCCGCCAACGTCGGCCGTTGCGCTGGTTGTCATTTTATCCTTTGTCAGTGGTGTTCAGGGCGCTTTTGCCGTCAGACAGGCATTGAACTGGCCACGGCTGTGCCGGTTTTTGATCCCGGCAATTGCCGGCCTGCCATTTGGCTTTGCCATGCTGGATGATCTTGATGTTGGCATGCTCAAGCTGCTGGTTGGATCATTGCTCGCCTTGTTTGGCGGATTTTTTATTTTGCGACCGCGATTTGCGCGTTGGCAGCGCGATCACAAGCTGGCTGATATTGCGGTGGGGTTTATCGGTGGCGTTTTGGGGGCACTTGCCGGCTTGTCTGGTGCCTTGCCAACAATATGGAGCGCCCTACATAACTGGCACAAAGGCGAACAGCGCGCCGTATTACAACCGTTTAATGTGTTGGTTTTGGGCATCGTCATGCTGGTGTTTGGCTGGCGCGGCTTGTTGCATCAGGATGTCTGGATCGCGGTGGCGATTGCCTTGCCATCATCGATCATCAGCGCCCGGCTGGGAATCGGTATTTTTCGGCGTTTGACGGAGTCGCAATTTAGACAAATACTGATATGGTTAATTCTTAGTTCTGGAATAGTGCTGGTCGGGCGTGAGCTTGTCGCATGGCTGGCAGCAACCGGCTGATCAGTCGCGTACTAGTTGAGTAATTGAGGAGAGGGTAGTGACTGAAACACCAATGGGAAGCCGTGATGATATGCATATGGGCGGCACAGGCGGCACGACAAGCAGCCCGGTGGCGTTTCCTATCGCTGCCGAATCCCTGGGCGAGGTGACGATCAGCCCGACCGGCGCGTTTGAGGCTGGCAGTTATCAAACCTTTACCCTTGTCTATACAGCCGGAAAATTCGGCATTGATGATTCGGGCTCGATGCGGGTGTGTTTCCGCTTTGCCAGTGATCAGACGCGGCCGCAATTTGAAGATCCGACGGGCCCGAACTATACCACGATCACCGCCTCTAATAACGCTGTGCTGACCTATCATTATGACCCGAAAGGCAATGTACGGCCGTGGGATCGCACGCTTTATATCAAAGTTGTCCGCGGATTTTTGCGCGAAGGGGATAGCATCACCATCACGTTTGGTGACCGCTCTGGCGGGTCGCCGGGGATGCGGCTGCAGACATTTTGCGAGGAAACGTATGAATTTCATACGCTGATCGACCCGATTGCGACCTTTTGCTACCAGCCGGTGCCGAACCAGCCGGTGATACAAATTGTCCCCGGCAAGCCGGAGCGGTTTTTGGCGGTGGCGCCGACTATCCGCGATGTGGGTGAGGCGTTTGAGGTCAAATTTAAGGCCGAGGATAAATGGGGCAATCCATCTGATCAGTGTGATTGCCAACTCACGGTGCGGGCCAGCCACCCGATTGATGGCCTGCCGGATAGTGTTACCCTCAAACCCGGTCAATTTGCCGGCGTGATCACTGGCCTGCGGGTGCATGAGGCGGCTGATCTGGTCATTGAATTTTTTGATGAAGCCGGCGTTTTGCAATGCGCAACAAACCCGATCCGTATCGAGCCGGCGCCGGTTTCGCGGCATTTTTGGGGAGATCTGCACGGCCAGTCTGAAGAGACCATCGGCACCGGCACAGCCGAGGCCTATTTCAAATTTGCCCGTGACCGTGCTTTTGTCGATATCACCGGCCATCAGGGCAATGATTTTCAGATCACGACTGAATTCTGGAAACATCTTGATGACCTATGCGCGGCGTTTAATGAGGATGGTCACTTTATCGCCATTCCGGGGTATGAATGGTCGGGCAATACCGGCCTTGGTGGCGACCGGAATATTTATTTTCCGGATGAAGGGCGGGTGCTGCGGCGATCGTCGCATGCGCTGGTAAGCGATCATTCAGACATTGATAATGATTGTCATTCGGCTACTGAATTATTTGCCGCTTTTGCCGAAAATGACGAAGATGATGTTGTCATGTTTGCGCATTGTGGTGGCCGCTATGCTGATATTGAACTTGCGCATGACGGGCGGTTTGAAAAAGCCATAGAGGTGCATTCCAGCTGGGGCACGTTTGAATGGCTGGTTCAAGATGCTTTCCGTCTTGGCTATCGGGTTGGTATTGTTGCGAATTCTGATGGGCATAAGGGGCGGCCCGGGGCCAGCTATCCGGGCGCCGCTTTGTTTGGCGCGGTCGGTGGTCTGACCTGTTTTCTGGTTCCTGAACTGACCCGTCAGTCGGTTCTGGATTGTATCCGCAAGCGCCATCACTATGCCACAACCGGCGGCGCACATGGCCGGCCTTTGGTTACGCTGAGTGCAGAGTTTTCTAAGCCGGCGACGCTATATCATGATGATCCGCGGCACGGCCAAGTAACAGGTCAGAGCGCAACCAGCGCCATCATGGGCGATATTGTGCATCTGCCCGACGGTGAGATGACGCTGCATGCCGAAATGAGATGTAGCGCGCCGATTGAACGCGTTGATATATTTAGCGGGTTGGATCTTGTCGAGACGGTACGGCCCTACCGTCAGGATGAGCTTGGTAGCCGTATCAGAGTTGTATGGGAAGGCGCTGAATATCGGGGCCGGTTCCGGCAGGTGATCTGGGACGGGTCAGCGTTTTTATCGGATAATGAAATCATTTCAGCAACACCAATCAATTTTTTCAATAAAGACAAAACGCTGGAAAAGACCGCATCAAATGAACTGCACTGGAAAGCGCTGACGACGGGTAATATTGGAGGGTTCGATATCATTCTGGCTGATGCCTACAATGGCACATTGAAAATAGAAACCCCGTTGATTAAAGCCGGGGTGCCGATCGAAGATATTGGTTTTGAGGATGAAGTGTTTGACAATAGTGGGGTGCTACCGCGCTATTTAAAAATTTTCCGCCTACCAACTGAAAACCCGCATAAAACCATGCGGTTCAGCCGGTTAATTGATCTGAAAGCAGTAGGAGACAATCCGATTTTTATACGCCTGACGCAGGAAGACGGCACCCTGGTCTGGACCAGCCCGATCTATGTTTATCGCTAACCTTTTCAACCGATCTCAGTTACCGATAAACTTGATTGCAAGCTGTCAGGTCATTGCGCCCGTCCTGGAAAGCCAGATTTGGCGTAATCCTGGCGCGACCCTGGCGCGGGCGGTCAGTGGAGTTTTTGGTGTGTGGCGGTGGTGGCCGCGTAGCAAAGCCGCGTTAGCGGCTATCGGCCCTGTGTTGGTTTGTGGGTTTTTGCGATAATCAATGGCAGGCCAAAGAACACCATCATCACCCGCAGCGTGTGGTGAAATGCGACAAAGGCGATATCAAAGCCAAAAATCAGCGCCAGCAAAGTGACCTCATATAGCCCGCCGGGGATGAAGGCCAACAGTAACTGCATAAAATCAAGACCAGTCCATGATGCCAGTGCCAGCGCCATCAAACCATAAGTCGACAACACAATAATCGCGCTGGCAAACGCGTCCCGAATGTAAACCGCCAGATCCAAAAAAGGCACTTTTGCCAGCCGCGCGCCGACCGCACCGCCGATGGTGAGCTGCGCCAGAATGACAAATTCGCTGATCCGGGGAATCTCGACAAGCCCCAATATATGTAATACCGAGCTTAAAATAAGCGGCCCGACAAGATGCGGCATCGGCAGCCTGATAAAACGCGCCACCGGCAAAGCGATAATCGACATGGCGGCAAAGGTGAATAATGTTGCCGGCGGCAAGGCGAAAATCGACGGCATCGCCAGCAGGGTTGCATTTGACGCCTGCACCGCGTCTTGCCCCTGCATCAGCGCCAGAATCAATGGCGCAGAGCAAAATACCAACGCCACACGAACCAGGTGGAACAGCGCAACAACGTAATCTTTCTCAACCAGATCGCGGCTGATCACAATGACTTCGGCTTGACCGCCCGGAATGCAGCTTAGCAAAGCCAGAGTGAAATCATATTTGCGAATGCGGATTAGAAAAAACAATCCGGCCAGAGTGGCGAGAACCGTCGCCGCCACCATGGCGATAACGGTTGCCGCCCAGCTGTTCATCTGGCTGAAAATATCAGGGCCGAAATTGCCGCCAATCAGGGTGCCAAGACCCAAGACAACGGGGATATGGAACCAGCGCGGCACACCGAGCGATGCGCGGATCGGTGCCACCGCGCCGCCGATGAACCAGACACCAAACAGGCTTCCAAGAAGAAATGGCGCTGGCAGACCCAGATATTGACAGATCAGACCAGCCGCTATGGATATGATAAATGTGATGAGCATCGATTTGATGTCGGAATATATCGCCTGTGGAGTGACCGGTTTCATTATGCTCTATACCTTAATCAAGACTGCCGCGTTGCTGGCCTGCAATGATTTGCAGCCTGGCTTTTACCGCGTTGCGGAGATGCCGTTTTGCGGCCGCTTCAGCGTCGTCGCCGTGGCCAGCCTGAATCGCCTCATTGATGCTGTCATGTTCAAGCGCGATTTCCTGTATGCGGGCTGGCAGGCTATAGGCGGTCGGGCCGAGCAGCACCATGGTCCGGCTCAGACGATCAAGTGCCTCGGTCAAAAAGCCATTGTGACTGGCCAGATAAATGCCATGATGAAACTTGCTGTTGATTTGCGCCAGCGCCGCGGCACTTGCCTGACTGTTGATCAGCTGCGTTTCGTTGATACGTATTTCATTGATAAATAATTTTTCGGCCGGGCTGGCACCGGTTGCCGCAAGCCGTGCGGCCATCCCCTCAAGTGTCGCCCGCATCTCATATAGCGCATGTATGTCGCGATAGGCCAGAACCCGCACCTGCAAGCTGCCGCCTTCACCGGTTTCAATGATACCTTCGGCTTTCAGCGCGGCAATCGCCTCGCGCAGTGGGGTTCGGCTAAATCCAAGCTGCTTGCCAAGCTCGGTTTCCTTGAGGCGGGTGCCGGGCATGATATCGCCAGCGGTGATGGCAGCCAGCAACACATGCCGAATGTGACGTGATGCCGACAGGCTGTCACTATAGCGTTGGCTCACCGCCAGACTATGTTTTGCCCAATCAATCGACATTGCCGTTGCTTGACATGATGATCCCCCCAGCCTTATGTTGTATGCAATTGTATACATTAGATCAAGAGGCCGTGTCAGTTGATGTGTCATGCCGCTATTTCCGAGCCTGTGTGGGATGTCATCGTCATTGGCGGTGGCAATGCAGGGGTGTGTGCGGCGATTGCCGCGGCAGAGCGCGATTGCTCGGTGCTGGTGATTGAGGCGGCACCGGCAGACATGCGCGGCGGTAATACGCGGCATACGCGCAATTTGCGGGCCATGCATGATGCGCCGACAGATGTGCTGACTGACCGTTATAGTTTTGAGGAATATTGGGACGATCTGATGCGGGTGACCAAGGGCGTCACCAATAATGATCTGGCAGAACTGACATTGCGCGGATCGGCTGCATTGACGGCGTGGCTCGGCGCGCGCGGGGTGCGGTTTCAGGCGGCTTTGTCGGGCACATTAAATCTGGGCCGAACCAATGCGTTTTTTCTTGGTGGCGGCCGGGCGATGCTAAATGCGTTATGCCGTCATGCCGAAACTGTCGGGGTGCAGTTTATCTATGATGCCGAAGTTGATGATGTGCAGCTCACCGATGGGTTCTGTGAGGGCATTGTCGTCAACTGGAACGATCGCCGCCTGACGTTGTCGTGTAAACAGCTGGTGACGGCTGCAGGCGGGTTTGAGGCCAATCTGGACTGGCTTGCCGAAGGGTGGGGCGACGCGGCGAAAAATTTTCTGGTACGCGGCACGCCCTATAATAAAGGCAAGATATTACGCTCGCTTCTTGATCATGGCGCAAAACCGGTCGGTGCGCTGGATCAATGCCATGCTGTGGCGATTGATGCGCGGGCACCGAAATATGACGGTGGCATTGCAAGCCGGCTTGATGCGGTGCCATTTGCTGTGGTGCTGAATAAAGATGCCGATCGCTTTTATGATGAGGGTGAAGATTTCTGGCCAAAGCGCTATGCCATCTGGGGCCGTCTTGTCGCTGGTCAACCCGACCAGATTGCGTATGCGATTATTGACTCGCAGGGGGTAAACCGGTTCATGCCATCGGTATTTACGCCGATTGTTGATGATACAATTGAGGGGCTGGCAGAACAGCTTGGTTTGCCGCCAGACGCAACACGCAGCACCATTGACGCCTATAATGCGGCCTGTCCGGCTGGGCAAATTGACCAATCTATTCTTGATGGAAAAAGCACCAAGGGGCTGACACCGGAAAAAACCAATTGGTCTGCACCGATCAGCACACCGCCATTTTACGGCTATCCGTTACGCCCCGGCATCACCTTTACCTATATGGGTGTCGCGGTGAATGAACGGGCACAGATTCTGATGGCGGATGGCCGGCCTTTTGCCAATATGTTTGCGGCAGGTGAAATTATGGCGGGCAATATTTTGGGGCAGGGCTATCTTGCCGGCATTGGCATGACAATTGGCGGTGTGTTTGGACGCATCGCCGGCGAGGAGGCAGCGCGTGTCCTTAACCGATGAGTTAGATCAAACCATGGCATCTGGCGTTGATTTGCGGGCGATGCTGGACCCGGCGGCAAGCGGTGAAGTGCGCCGCATTATGCAGATATGTAATGCCTGTCGTTATTGCGAGGGATTTTGTGCGGTATTTCCGGCGATGGAACGGCGCCGCTTGTTTACTGATGGCGATGTAAGCTATCTCGCTAATCTATGTCATAATTGTGGGGCCTGTTATCACGCCTGCCAATATGCGCCGCCGCATGAATTTGCCGTCAATGTGCCTGTCTCGATGGCAGCGGCACGCGCCAGCAGTTATGCGGCCTATGCCTGGCCCGGGCCGTTGGCGCATTTGTTTCACCGTAATGGCATGGTTGTGAGCATTATCATTGCGCTGGGGCTGGGGCTGACCGTGGGATTGATGCTGGCGATGATTTCGCCCGATCTATTTTGGGGCGTTCATATTGGCGCGGGTGCCTTTTATCAGGTGATGCCGCATACGATCATGGCGGCGATTCCGCTCGGCATCACCGCTTTTGCTATTTTGGCCATGGTCATGGGCTGGCGGCGTTACTGGCAGCATACTGGCGCGGTCTGGGGTGGCTGGCGATCCGTTGGTGATGCGGTGGCGGCGGTGGCGGCGATGCGCCATCTTGGCGGGGAAACAGCCGCGGGCTGGCGTGGCGGCGGCGGGTGTCATACCGCCGATGACCGTTCCAGCAACGCCAGACGGATCTATCATCAACTGACAATGTATGGGTTTTTGCTGTGTTTTGCGTCGACCTCGGTCGGCACGCTGTACCATTATGCGTTTGGCTGGGAAGCCCCGTATGGGTTGCTCTCACTGCCGGTCATTCTGGGAACCGTTGGCGGGGTTATTCTATGTGTTGGCACGGCCGGGCTGTTGGTCGAAAAGCGCCGGATGAACCCGGCTGTCCGCTATGAAACTGCCGGCGGCATGGATAACGCTTTTATCGTTATTCTATTTCTGGTCAGTTTTACCGGCTTGCTGCTGCTGGCGGTGCGGAGCACCAGCATGATGGGGCTGACACTGGCTATCCATTTGGGCTTTGTTTACAGCTTTTTTCTGATCATGCCATATTCAAAATTTGTGCATGGGCTGTATCGTTTCGCCGCATTGCTGGCCAGCGCCAGTGAGTCGAGAAGAATACAGTGAAGGGGCTGCTGACCCACTGACAGCATCACCTTTGGGTGGAATAATATTAGGGATAGTGTTAGCAACATATATGGCTAGATCAAATGATCGAGCTGGTTGCTGACATGTTTCTTGAGCGCCAACGTGTTTCATACACGGATCACATCAAAACTCTTTGCAAATGTTGGCGGTCTTAAATCACTGATTTTGAGTATCTTTTTAAATTAAGGATATTTTGGGATGGAATTTGATTATGTGATTGTGGGTGCTGGTTCGGCGGGCTGTGCGATTGCAAATAGGCTGTCGGCGAGAAGCGATATATCGGTTGCGCTGCTTGAAGCTGGTGGCGAGGATCGCTCCCCATGGATACACATTCCGGTTGGTTACTTTAAAACCATGGGAAACCCAAAGACCGACTGGTGCTACAAGACCGAGGCTGATCCTGGTCTTAATGGGCGTGCGATCAACTGGCCACGCGGCAAGGTGCTGGGCGGAAGCAGTTCAATTAATGGTCTGTTGTATGTGCGTGGCCAGCCCCAAGATTTTGATCACTGGCGCCAGCTTGGCAATGACGGGTGGAGCTGGGACGATGTTTTGCCCTATTTCAAGCGTGCCGAAAATTGGGAAGGTGCGGCAGCCGACGAGCGAGGTGTTGGTGGGCCGCTGAATGTGTCAGAAAATAAGGTTGATCGGGACATTGTTGATGCTTGGGTCGAGGCGGCAACTGCGGCCGGGTATCGCCGGACAGCAGATTATAATCGTGAGGATCAAGAGGGTGTTGGCTATTTTCAGATGACGATGAAAGATGGACGCCGATGTAGCAGTGCAGCTGCCTATCTTAAGCCAGTGCGGAAACGTCCAAACCTTCATATTTTTACGAGGGCGCATAGTGAAAAGGTGTTAATTGATGGCAACCGTGTCACAGGGGTTCGATGTACGATTAACGGAAAATCGGTCGATGTTTCTGCACGCCGGGAAGTGGTGTTATCGGCCGGGTCAATCGGGTCACCACAATTATTGATGTTGTCCGGCATAGGCGATGCGCTGGAATTACAACCGCATGGTATCGATGTTTTGCATCATCTCCCTGGCGTTGGTAAAAATCTGCAAGATCATTTACAGGCGCGGCCAGTATTTAAATGTCGGGCCAGCACCATCAACACCGAAACAGGGAATATGTTTCAATTAGCGGCTATTGCGTTTCAATATGCGTTGAAGCGGTCTGGACCAATGGCTATGGCTGCTAGTCTGGGGACCGGGTTTCTGAAAACCCATGCCGAATTGGAGACCCCGGATATCCAGTTTCATATTCAACCTTTCAGCGCCGACAACCCGGCTGATGGCAGTCATAAATTTTCGGCATTCACATCATCTGTTCTGCAATTGCGCCCAGAAAGCACGGGCCGAATCGTCTTGAGATCTGCCTCACCCTATGATTACCCGGCCATCTATCCAAATTATCTAGCCACCAAAACAGATTGCGATACGTTGGTAGCCGGCATCAAAATTGCCCGTGATATCTGCGATTACGCACCATTAAAGGATTTGGTCACTGAAGAACATGCCCCCGGCGTGGGTGTTGGCCGTGATGATGATGAAGCTGTTCTCGATTGGGCCAGATCAACCGCAACAACAATTTATCATCCCACTGGCACCTGCAAGATGGGACAGGATAAAATGGCTGTTGTTGATAGTCGGTTACGGGTACATGGCTTGTCTGGGTTGCGCGTTGCTGATGCTTCAATTATGCCGGTTATCACCTCGGGAAACACCAATGCCCCAACCATTATGATTGGTGAAAAATTAGCAGATTTTGTGCTCGAGGATGCTTGATTCCAATGCATTCAATTAAGCAAAAATATCGTGTGAGGTGGCATAAAATGGGGCATATTCTCTGGTAGGCTTTAAACAGTTGTTCTCCCACCATCGATATAAATAGTCTGACCGGTAATGAAAGCCCCGGCTTTCGACATGAGCATTATTATGGGGCCAAATAGGTCGCTGGGAAGCCCAAGGCGTTGCATTGGGATGGCGTCTATCGCATTCTGCCTAAAATGCTGATCAGAAAGATATTCACGCGTTAATTTTGTCTCAGTCAGAGCTGGACCGATAGCATTCACAAGAATGTTTTTTGTTGCCCACTCCCGGGCCAGTACTCGGACTAATTGAGATAAAGCCGCCTTAGAAGATGCATAGGCTGCGTAATCGATATTAGCGACGTTGCTCGATACTGATGCAATATGGATGATTCTGCCACCACGCTCTTGCATCGATCTTGCAACGCATCTGGACAATAAAAACGCACCGTTCAAATTCACGTCGAGGCACGTTTTAAAAAGTCCATAATCAATAGAGAGTGAGTCACAAATTGGAAGCACGCCTGCTGCGTTTATCATCCCATCTAAAACGCCAAATTTTTCTATCACTTTTACGATACAGGCTGTTATTGATGCCTCACAATCAATTGATCCAGCAAAAATAAGTGCATCTGGAAATTTTGATTGGAGTTCTGTAAGGCCAATCTCATTTATATCATAAAAAGCCATTTTTGCGCCGCGAGCTGAGATTTCGTCAATTAAGGGTGTTGCCAAACCACCACAGGCTCCGGCGATCAGGTATACCTTATCGTGAATATCAAACAGCGGATCTCGTGGCGTGTTGCTGTGTCCATGCATTTTAAAAAACTGCTAACAATGATGTGTTTATTTGAATTTCGACAGAATTCGCCATGCAGCTGGTAATAAAGCGGCGGCTATTAGGATTTTCAATATATCACCATATAGGAATGGCAGAACCCCATTATTAACTGCGCTTTCAATGCCAATAAACTGAGCTAACCAGATGGCGCCGCATCCGTAAATGACGATGTTGCCAGCTACCATAGCTATCAATGTGGTCACAAAAGTCTTTCCAAAACCGCGGCTAGCCAAAGCGCCGAGAAGCGCGCCCGCAGCCAAGAAGCCAACCAGATACCCGCCTGTTGGACCTATTAATGTTGGCAGCCCAGCTGCACCACCAGCAAAAACAGGCATCCCCATAGCCCCTTGAAGTAGGTAACAGCCTATGGTTAGAAACGCTAAATGTGAGCCGTAGGACAATCCAATCAATAAAATTACGAGTGTTTGAGCGGTCACTGGCACCGGGTACAAGGGGATTGTTATGTAGGATGACAGTGTTATCAGAGAAGATCCTAAAACAACTAAAAATATTTTTGCTAAACTTGTTTGTGTCCGTTTTTCCTTGAATACAGTGTCGATAAAACTCTCCAAAATTGTCTTTGAAACATGAAAGTCACGAACATCTTGGTCAATCGATAGTTTCATACTTTTTAACCTCTCAAAATTATAGTTTCTCTTGGCAGCAGTTGTTGAGTTCAGAGACTTAGTAGTTCGCGTGCTTCGGCTGCAGTTGCGGGCCGCCGATTGTAGTCTGGCATTGCATCGACAAGCTTCTTTACAAGTTCAGCGTTGCTCTTTGCCAACCTGTCACGGTCAAACTTAATGTTGTCCTCAAGCCCGGTTCTGCAATGCCCCCCTAATTCCAGACACCACTGGGCAACTTCGAATTGATGTCTGCCGATGCCGGCAGCGGTCCATGTGCCATCCGGGATAAGTTCTTTGTACTCTTGGATCAAGAATTCAAGAATTGAACGGCGGGCGGGCATTGCGTTAGGAATGCCCATAACAAATTGCACATGCGGGGGACTTTTCAACAAACTACGTTTAATGAGCGAAACAGCATTATAGAGCATGGCAAGGTCGAATACCTCAATTTCAGGTTTGATATCATGCTCCAACATAGTCTTTGCCAGACCATCCACAAATTCAGGAGGGTTTTCATAGATATTTTTTGGGAAATTTACCGAGCCTGTCGCCAATGAAGCCATGTCAGGTTTCAGATGCAGCATTGACCCACGTTGACTCTGATCACGGCCACGTCCCCCAGTCGAAAATTGAATAATCATGTTCGGACAGTGTCTTTTGACACCTTCTTGGATTTCAGCAAACTTTTTCGGGTCTGAGCTTGGAGATTGATCGTCATTTCGGACATGAATATGAACGAGAGATGCGCCGGCCTCAAAGGCTTCATGGGTCGACTCTATTTGTTCGCTGGGTGTGACTGGCACTGCCGGGCTGTCGGCTTTTGTTGGTATCGCGCCGGTGATAGCGCATGTCACGATGCAGGGGCTAGTCATTTTGGTATCTCTTGGCTGTTTTTACGTTCGATAAAGTGGAAGCTTGTAATATCTTTCTGCGATGTAATTCCTTTGATCAGGGTTTTCAGTGGTGTTTCCATTATCGGATAGGATGTATCAATAGGGCCCGACTCCTTGAGGGCATCAAATTCTTTTTTGTCATAAAAAATTGAGAGAAGAACATCGTCATCAGTCGCATTAACACCAAGACGGTTTCGAGCTTTTTCAAGAGCAGGTAGTACCAACTCACCTGGCCTCTGGGTGATTGGCTCTGCTCCTTTGGTAATGCGGTCATACAAATTAGGATCAATTTTGCCTGCTATTTCTCCATAGCCGCCGCGAACATATAAACGCACTTCATCAGGGACATTAGAAAATCTCTCTTTGCCGTTATCCATTGCCACAACATTCAATACAGATTGGGTAATGATGTATTGGGCAAAAGGGCTTACGACAATTGGATAGCCGAGATCGGCACGAACATTGCCGGCTTCTTGCAGAATGTCATCCAGCCGATCAGCTAATCCCACGGTGCTGAGTTGATATTCTAGATTCGAAATCATGCCGCCAGCAACTTGATGATGAAAATGAAAAGCATCATACTCGGCAATTTCCCCGAGGGGTTTGTCTTCCTTGGCCGCAATGAATTTTAAAATTTCTGACACTTCGTCAATTCTATTAAGGTCTAAATCAACATCATAGCCCATACGCCGTAAGTTGTTTGCTAGGGCTTGTGTCGATGGGTGTGATGCGCCATTGGCAAGTGGCGCTGTTGCAGAATGTACGACCTCAACCCCGTTTTTGACCGCGCACAGCGCTGTGTAAGGGGCGAGACCAGACAAACAATGTGAATGGAGCTGCAACGGCATGTCGCCCATAACCGCCTTCATACGTTTAACGAGGCTTGTGGCGCGTTCAGGCCGCAGCAAGCCACTGGGATCTTTGATAAAGACTCCATCAACCCCCAGCGCAATAACCTGTTTGGTTTTCTCAACGTAATAATCATCTGTATGGACTGGGCTTTCGGTGAATACTATTCCAGGCACAACCGTTAAGCCATGACGCTTTGCTTCAGTTATCGGAATTTCCAGATTTCTGATGTCATTGAGTGCATCATAGGGGGTATGATAACGCATTCCGTTCGCTGCGAATCGCTCGGCGGATAACGCGACCACATCATCTGGGAAAAATTCAAAAGTAAAGAGGCTTTGACCACGTGTATGAATGATGAGAGGCGTTTTCGTGATCCATTCGCTCAGAATACGCATGCGCTCCCAAGGGTCTTCTCTCAAATATCTGACACAAACGTCAAATACAGCGCCACCAACAAGGTCAATAGCCTCAAAGCCCGCTCTATCAAGAGCCGGCGCCATCGATCGCATCATAGCTGTAGTCATGCGCGTTGCCCATAAACATTGATGGGCGTCACGCAATGTTACATCAATCAGCCGCACAGTTTTATTACTAGTCATTTATTATTCCTCAAGAAAACCTCATCAACCCAGCGTGTTGAAATGTCATTTTCCAGAAAAGCCTTATGCCGCAGCATTTTTTCATGGAACCCAGCGGTTGTTTTCACTCCATCTATCGAGAAGGCTTTTAACGCATCCCTGGCTTTTGACATAGCCAAGTCTCTGCTATCGGCATGCACGATTAGCTTCGCAATCATGGAGTCGTAAAATGGCACAATGTAATAGCCCTCATAGACGGCGGTATCAGTGCGCACGCCAGGCAATTTTGGCGGAGACCATTTGCTTAACTTACCTGGATTTGGGGCAAAATTCTGCTCCCAGTCTTCAGCATTTATTCTAAATTCTATCGCGTGTCCGGAACGGCTCTGCCTTGGCAAAATGGTATTTAATGCGGCACCTTGCGCGATGTTGAATTGAGCCTCAACCAAATCAACTCCAGTCAGCATCTCGGTCACCGGATGCTCAACTTGGATACGCGTGTTCATCTCTATGAAGAAAAACTCCCGCTTCACCGGATCATAAATGAACTCAACGGTTCCTGCGCCTTCATAATTTACACCAGCCGCTAACATCTCAGCAGTTTTGTGAAGCTCTTTTCGGGTTTTGGCGTCAAGAATTGCTGCTGGCGCTTCTTCAATCAATTTTTGATGCCGGCGCTGAACTGAGCAATCACGCTCGCCGAGCGCAATTGCGTTACCCCGTCCATCACCCAATATTTGAACTTCGAGGTGACGAATCTTCTTAAAATATTTCTCAATGTAGATGTGCCCATCACCAAACGCGTTTTTTGCCTCTGCGTTACAGCGCTGGAAGGCGCTGGCAAATTCGGCATCGTTTTCGACAATCTGCATGCCCCGCCCACCACCACCGGCACGGGCTTTCAGCAGAAGCGGATAATCAATAGATTTTGCGGCACGCATCGCTGCGTCCTCGGCTTCATAGGCGTCATCTGACCCGGGGACAACTGGCACATTATTTGTGATAGCTATCTGACGTGCAGTTGACTTGTCACCCATTTGGCGTATCGAGTCTGCAGTCGGGCCAATAAACTTAATGTTATTTGCTTCGCAAAGATCCACAAACTCCGCATTCTCCGACAGAAACCCATATCCGGGATAGATTGCGTCACATGCATTGTGCAAAGCTGTATGTATGATTGCGTCTTTTGCTAGATAGCTTTTTGAACTTGGGGCGGGCCCAATACAGACTGACTCATCAGCCTGCAACACATGTTGAGATGATTTGTCGGCTGTCGAATAAATGGCAAGGCTCTGTATATTCAAAGTCTTTGCGGTTTTTACAGCCCTTAACGCTATTTCGCCCCGGTTCGCAATTAAGACTTTGCTAAATGTTGTTTGTTGTTTTTTCATCAAGACGCTATGGCCGTTTACTTACATTATTTTGAAATTTTTTGTCCCATAAAATGAAACATCATCTTGTGTTTCGAAGTTGGCTATGTCAACAATAATAGATCGGAGGCAAAATATTGACATTAGACGAAGTGATTTCCCCATCAGTTGAGCAGCTTAGTTGGAGCGGGCAATGAGTGGTTTGTCGGGCAAGCGTCTGTCTGACTCTCCAGCATCGCGTATGGATGACATGGTAGAACTCGGCGTAGCTGGAAAGGCGCTAGCTATCGTTGAGCTTTTGGTTGGTCGCGATTACCCCGTCCAGATGTCAGAAATTGTTGAGGTTTCAGGAATTCCGAAACCCAGCGCTCACCGCCTGATAAATTTTCTAGTTGGGTGTGGCTATGTTGAACGCCACCCAGTTCTAACTGGCTATATTATCGGAAAAAATCTGTCATTATTGGCGTATCAGGTTCTGGCGAATAAAACAGGCGGCGGTCCCCAAAGATTACATATGGAGCGCTTGGTTGAACGTGTAAATGAGACGGTGAATGTTGGTGCTTTGATTGGCAATCATGTGGTTTATCATGATCGTGTTGAGGCTTCCTGGCCTTTAGGTCTTCATTTTGAGGCTGGTAGCAAGGTGCCGATGCATTGTACTTCGATTGGCAAATTGATGCTCGCGCTCAAGCCTCCAGATGAAGCCGAAATGCTGCTTTCCAAAACTGAGTTACACCGCTACACGCCCCGTTCAAAAACCCAAATATCAAATTTGCTTGCCGAGCTTGAAAGGATACGCACTCAAGATTTTAGCATTGATAATCAAGAGTTTATGGACGGTGTGTGTTGCATTGCGGTGCCACTCAGGACCTCGGATGGACGTGTTTTTGCTGGTATGGCGCTTTCAGCACCTGAGGTAAGACTGCCTGTGGTCAAACTGAAAAAACTCTTGCCAGAATTGCGCCGAACCGCTGATGATTATGTTTTAGATTTAGAGTCGCACAAAAACTAAAGGCCACGCATTTTGATGCTAGTGGTTACGCCTACAAACCGATTGCAACAAAGAAATGATCGTAAATAATAGATAACTAATTTGCAGAAGAGGACGATGATGTCGCTTAGTTACGCTGATGTTGGTGAAATACTCAAAATGATCGACTCGTCATCATGTGCTGAAGTCGTTTTGGAGCTTGACGGCATCAAAATGATTGTCAGGAGAGGCGAGCAAGGGTCATCAGTTCCAGCGGTTTCATCAATTTCTGATTCTGGCCAATCTGATTTTGGAACGCCAACAGGTAACGCAGTTGCATCCCGCATCCCATCACCATCTGCCAACAAACCTGATGCTGGTAAGGCGGTGGCAGGAGGCGGTGATATTGTCAAATCGCCAATGGTCGGCACATTTTACAGCAAACCATCGCCTGAAGATCCCCCATTTGTGACTGTTGGGCAAAATGTAAAAAAGGGCGATACGCTCTGCCTGATAGAAGTTATGAAATTATTTACCACGGTAGAGTGTGCAGCCGATGGTAAGGTTGAAACGATATTTGCAGAAGATGGTGCGCTGGTAGAGTTTGACCAGCCATTGTTTTTGATTGCATAGTTGTATGACGAATTCGCATTGTTTAAGTCTTTATTGATGCAAACATTTTGAGAGAGGCTTTGCTCTCATGTGAGAACTGGTAAATCAAATACAAAGCCAGCATACGAAAACGGGAGGTTACATATGTTAATGAAGAAAACACGTATTGGTAAAGCACTCGGTGCTTTAGCCTTAGGAGCCGTTTCATTCGGCAGTCCATTGACTGCCACCGCAGCAGAAACAGTTCCGATTTTGCTTTGCCCATTTGGCTGCGGCCCGATGGCCGGGGACACCATTTTGATGAATCAGTTGATTAAAAGTGGTTCAGACGTTGTCCTGCTGCCCCAGGAAACACCGGGGTACATGTACAACGTTCGTGAAATGGGTAGAAGCGAGCGCAAACAAAAATCATCCGTTTTTAAAACTGAAGATACATTGATCCAAGTAGCTTATGCTGGTGGTTCAAAAGAAATGAAAGAATTTGTTCCAGAACCTGTCCAAATTCCATGGAAGTTGCTTTACGGTGAAACGTGGTGGGCGCAGGGAAAATTCCTTGGGACCTATGACTGCTCTCTTAAAACAATGGCTGATCTTAAAGGAAAACGCATTTCGCTTGGCTTGCGTGGTCAGTCTGATTGGGGTGTGTTCCCACGTCTACTGCTCGAGGAGGTGTTTGGTATAACGCCAGAAAACACGGATATCCGCCATATGTCCCCAGCTCAGTTGACACAGCAGCTGATTGACGGTGCCACAGATGCAGCAATCATCCCTTTGGGTGCGGAGCCAAATTTCAAGGAGTTCATGATCCCGGGAGTTGTAAGACAACATGAGGCTACGGGCAAAAAACTTTGTTATATTGGCGTGACAAAAGAAAATATCGAACAACTCAATAAAAAGTTTGATGCTACTTGGTTACATACAGTTCTGCCGGCTAATACACTGCCGTACCAGAGTGAGCCACTTGGTATCGGTGTAAACAGGGCTTACGCAGCTGTTCATGATAGCTTTGATGAGGAAAAAGCTTATAAAACAGTTATGGCTGTTGCAAAAATTGCGCCTAAAATGAAGGAATTACACGCATTATGGCGGGTCTGGTCGCCTGAATTAATGACTTGTGGACTATCAGCAGACAACGCACACCCAGGGGCAATTAGAGCCTACAAAGAGCTGGGTTGGTGGAAGCAAAGTGATAATCCACTATGCACACCCATGACGTATCCAAAAACTAACTAACTAACTAATAAAAAAGCAGGTGATTAACTTTATAGTCACCTGCATTCATTTTTTTGTTTTTTAGACGCACCCTGATTCCAAAGGTAGGTTCTCATGACGTTCTGGATTAACTTGCGGAGAGCTGTGGACATTCCTTTTTTAATCACTGGGGTTATTTTAACATTTTATATCGCTGCATCTGCCTTTGGGCTTGTAAAAAACTCATCCGAACATTACTCAAATTTCATTCTTGGCACTTGCATGATGACTGGCTTTCTTGCCATCCGAGGCCTGGTTGACGAACAAATCAATAAAACTGTAAGACCTCTTTTTGCTGGCAGACTCATTTTTTCGATTGTTGCACTTGTTTTTTCGACAATTGCTATGGGCTATGTAAGATACAATGCGGTAGTTCTCGAACAAATGCAGCCATTCTTTAATGAAACCCAGATGGTTTTTGGGTGGATGATGACTATTTCAATTTTGATGTTGACCTTAATTCATTGGGGTCCTCTATTAACAAGCATAATTGCCATTTCCATCGTTTATTTCTTTTTCGGTTATTTGATCGATAATCCACTTTTCATGACACCAGAGTATGATCCTGAGTTCGTCATGAACTATATTGGCCTAGGCACCAATCAAGGGTTTTATTACCTTGCACAGGTGGCAGCTGACTCAGTCTATTTCCTAATCATTTATGCCGCAATTCTGCTCGGTGTTGGCATGTTAGATATGGTCCTCGACGTCGGTAAGATTGCGGGTCGTAAGGTATCGGGTGGAGCTGCTGGCCCGGCAATAATTGGCTCTGGGATTGTCGCGTCAATTATGGGGCAGGCGGTATCAAATGTTGTGTTAACGGGGCGCTTGACTGTCCCGATGATGCGCAAATACGGGTATCAGGGGTCAATGGCAGGTGCTATTGAGGCCACGGCCTCAACAGCTGGACAGATCATGCCACCTATTATGGGACTTGCAGCGTTTATCATAGCTTCTTTCCTAAATAAAGCATACATAGATGTAGCGCTATCTG
>ERZ802822.222-NODE-222-length-42050-cov-14.915970_pt1 | contig 42050 bp, 42 predicted proteins | sample MGYA00345649_ERZ802822 | MGnify/ENA primary metagenome ERZ802822 (study PRJEB30503, sample SAMEA104212359) | marine metagenome | biome: Westerlies Biome; feature: [SRF] surface water layer (ENVO:00010504) within the epipelagic zone...; material: water...
CTCTAACTTTAAACCATTTTTCTTCTAGATTTTTATCTCCTGATCCTTTCCAATTAGCTCTGGCTAGATTTTTACTTTTATCCATTGCTTTGGTAAAAGCTTCTTTATCTACTTTAATTTTTTTCGTTTTTAAAATGTCTTCAGTTAAATCTAATGGGAATCCATATGTGTCATAAAGTTTAAAAGCTACTTCTCCTGGTAAAACTTTTTTAACTTGTGTAACTCTGTCTACATCATTTTTAACTTTGTCCCCTACTCTCAATTTAAGAGCTTTGTATCCTTTACTTACATGGTTTAGAGCTTCATCGCCAAGAGATAAGGGATCTTGCCATCCCAAAGCAATGCCTCCAGCATATGCCTTGATTTTATTACTTCCTCCACCTAACAATTTATAAATTGGAGAATTGAAATATTTTCCCTTTATGTCCCACAAAGCAATATCAATTCCACTTAAAGCCATTGTTGATGCGTAACCCATACCATGACTAGATAGTTGCATTTTGTAAATTTTTTTCCAAACATCAATTGTGTTTAGAGCATCCATGCCAATTAACAACTCCTTAAATGTTGTGTCAACAAGTTTAGCAATTGCTCCAGGGCACCTTCCATGATGTGCTTCTCCCCATCCAATTATACCTTCATCAGTAGTTACTTTGATAAGTACCGCGTCTCGTTTTACTGCTAATCCAATTCCAAGTCTTACACCTGTTCCCTTAGGAACCTTGAATGAAATTGGAAACGCTTTTATATCAGCAATCTTCATAGTTTTATTTGTCCTTTTTTGTAAAATAATAAGATCTAAATGAATTTATTTGTTCCAATCAGAATACCACTTCTTAAATAAATTATATTGTTTTTTAGCATAAGCTTTTTGACTTTCACTTAGTTTATCCGTCGAATTAAAATGTAAATCGTATCCTTTATCTCCGTTAAGAACCATTAAAAATTTATAATAAAGAACTAAGTCTGGACCTTCATCAAATGATGATAAAATAGCCAACGCATCCTCAAGTTCTTTAGCTCTTGATCTTGAAATAGGGTCGCCAGCAGCTGCTTTCTCGCATAAATTTATTAAATGCAGCACTTCATTCGGGAAAGCATTGCCAACACCAGTTATTGCACCTACTGCACCGCAATTGACATAACCGTGAAAAACGGTTGTATCAACTCCTATCATTAATGATATGTTTGAATCTTGCGATGTAATATTTTCAGCTGCATAGGTTAAATCTGTTGATCCTCCAAATTCCTTAAATCCAACCAAATTAGGGAATTCCTTCCTCAAATCAAAAAATAGATCTGCTTTTGTTGAAAAACCATAATAATGACTATTATAAATTACAGCAGGAAGATCAGGAGCTGCGCTTAATATCGACGCGAAATGGGATCTTTGAGCTATTAAAGATGGCCCTCTTGAGAGGACTCTTGGTATTACCATTAAACCAAGCGCTCCTACCTCTTGAGCGTGCTGTGCATGAGCTGTTGCTTTTTTTGAATTAATAGCTCCTGTTCCTACAATTGTAGGAATACCCGCATTAACTAATTTGGAGACACCCTCTTGCCTTTGCTCGTCTGACAGAAGCGGCCAATCCCCCATTGAGCCGCAATAAATCACTGCTGACATTCCTGTATCAATTAATTCTTTAGCTTTAATTAAAAGTAATTCAAAGTTTGGAGAAAAATCATTATTACAAGGTGTCATAAGAGCTGGCATACACCCTCTAAAAACATTATTCATCTTATCCTCCCAATTTAAGGAACTATTTTTTTAAGATAAATTTTAGTAATTAAATTTATCCATTTATAGAATAACCACCATCTACGGGTATAGCTGTTCCAGTAATATAATTAGATCCCTCACTTGATAAAAATACAGCTATACCACCCAAATCATCTGGTTCTCCCCATCGACCTACTGGTGTTCTCTCTTCAACTCTACTTTGAAGTTCGGGAATATCTATCCTCGCCTGGCGAGTTAGTGATGTATCTATGTAACCTGGAAGTACTGCGTTTACTTGAACATTATCTTTTGCCCAAGCATTAGCAAGACTTTTTGTTAATTGAACAACTCCACCTTTACTAGCAGAATAGGCACTACCGAGCGGGGCACCAAACAAAGAATGCATTGAACCAATATTTATAATTTTTCCTCCATTAACATCTTTAAAATGCTTAAAAGAAGCTTTGGAACAAGTAAACATGCTTATTAAATTTGTGTCTATTATTCCTTTCCACTCATCAAGTTCATATTCCTCAGGTCTCTTTCTAATATTAGTCCCCGCATTATTTACTAATATATTTAATTTACCAAAGTTACTAATAACATTCTCTATCAGTTTATTGCATGAGTTCTCGTCAACAACATCAACATGAAAGGATTTACATTCTATATTTTGAGAATTTAAAATTTTAATTGATTGAGTGTTTTTCTCTTCATTTCTACCAGCTATTATAATTGTAGCTCCAGCTTCTCCCATAGCTTTTGACATCGCTAAACCGATACCTCCATTTCCACCAGTAACTAGAGCAACCTTTCCTGTTAGATCAAAAAGTTTCATTAAAAATTCCTTCCTATTACCAATTTTCTTTAGATGTTCTTATATCTAATTCAAAAGTCCACGCGTTTTTATTTTGATTATACAAATACATGTAAGCATCAGTTACACTATCTATGTCAATTAATTTTCCATCTTTTACTCTTTCATCGAAATCAGACACTCTTTGTTTAATTCTCTCACCTGCCAGACCTCCATCAACAATAATATGACCTACGTGAATTGAGTTTTCAGCATATTCTTTTGCAATTGCTTGGGCTAAATTACGAAGAGCACCTTTTGATGAATTAAATGCTCCAAAGTTTGCTTTACCTCTTAAAGACGCACTAGCACCTGTAAATAAAAGTGTGCCATGGGTATTCTCTTTTAAAAATACTTTGATGACTTCTTTAGCAAATAAAAATCCACCAAAGCAACCCGTTTCCCAACTTTGTTTAAAGTAACTTGGCTCCATATCAATTATTTTGCCAGGAGTATTGTTACCAACATTATAGATAGCAAAATCCAATCCAGAACCAACTTGTTTAATCATATTTTTGATTTGGTTTTCATCTGTTGTATCAACAACAATTGGTTTGGCTTTATTTCCATCTTGGGTAATATTTTCTACAACTTTATTCAATGAATTGAGTGTTCTACCGGCTACAAATACTTCAAAATTATTTTGAGCTATTTTTTTACAAAGTTGTCCACCTAGGCCATTAAGAGGTCCAACACCTATAACTAGAGCTTTTTTCATTTTAGATAATATACTTTCATTGTTAATTAATATAAGAATTAACTCTCGCTAATAATGAGTTTAATCTAATTTTAATATCTAATAATTGGTTTTTAAGATTGTTATTTTCATTTTTCAATTTTTTAATTTTCGCTTTTAATAGAGTATTATTTAAATCATTGTTAATAGGTTTTTTATTCTTGGCATCAGCTTTACAGGTATTATAAATAGTTATGTCCTGGGCGGATGTTCCTTTTAAAACACATTCATGAGCATGGCTTTGAGAACAAATAAAAATAAAAAATAAAAAATAAAAAATCTTCATATTGTTACTTTTTGTAAATTAAATTATTATTATACAATTACATATTAGTTATGTAATTAACAAGAGGTAAAAAATGTACTCAAGAATAGCTGAATTTCAATCTACTTCAAAAGTTAATTGCGACATGATTATTGCCTTTATGCAAAATGTGATGATACCTAGAAATATGAAAAACGGTCAGTTGAGTTGTGAAGTTTATAGAGCATCTGATACTTCAGGCTTTGTTGTTTCTTCTTTTAAAAATAAAAATGATGCTGCTAAAGTTATGAGAATAATGGCCGAAGAACTTAACGAAGTTAAGGGTACTACTAAAATTAAATTAATTGAAGGTGAAAGAGTTTTTAGAATAGATGAATGATATGAGTTTTGAACAAAAGCAAATATTTAAATTTTATATTGGTTATGATGATATTTTTAATGATATCAAAAATTTATCTAATATTAAATCTCAATCAAATATAGCTTTCGACGTTCTCAAATATGACGATAATAATTATGAGATAAATATTGCCTTAGCTGGTATTACCCCAAATCAAGTAAAAATAGACCAATCAAATAACTTTTTGATTTTGGAAGTAAAAGAGAAAATTAAAACCACCTACGAAGGTTTTATACATAAAGGTATTCGTAATAACTCTATTAAACAAGCCTTTAGGTTAGAACAAAATATAGAAGTTGAAGAAGCGGAATTAGTAGATGGTATACTAAAAATCAAATTACATAAAAAAGAAATGAAAACAAAATTAAAAAGAGAAATAGAAATTATAGAAGAATAATAATATGATATTTTTTTGTTTAAAGTATTTTCAGATATAAATCCATAAAGGGTAATAAGTTATGAACCACATGATTGATACAAATAAATTAAAAAGTCAGATAACAGAAACAGAATGGCAACTAAGATTAGATTTAGCTGCAACCTACAGACTAATTGCGCTTTATGGCTGGGATGATTTAATATATACACATGTTTCATTGAGAATACCTGGCCCTGAACATCATTTTCTTATAAATCCTTATGGTTTGATGTTTGATGAAATTACAGCATCAAGTCTTGTAAAAATTGATCTCAATGGTAATTCAGTTATAGACACGCCATATGAAGTTAACCCTGCAGGATTTACAATACATAGCGCCATACATTCAGCTAGAGAAGATGCGCAATGTGTTCTGCATCTTCATACTAATGATGGTGTTGCGGTATCTATTCAAAAAGATGGCTTGTTACCAATAAGTCAAACATCAATGTTGATATATCCTCATATATCCTATCACGATTATGAAGGTTTAGCTTTAGATCATAGTGAAAAAGAAAGACTGGTCGCAGATATAGGTGACAAAAATCTATTTATATTAAGAAATCACGGAACTTTATCAGTAGGACAAACATGTGGCATTGCTTTTATGGGCATATATTTTCTTGAAAGAGCATGTTCCGCCCAGATAAGAGCTCAATCGGCAGGGTCTATTAATTTACCTTCAAAACAGGCTATCAAAACAACGCAGGATCAATCTATCGGTATGTTTGATTTAGGCAGAGACAGACTTGCTTGGCCAGCTTTATTAAGAAAACTTGACAGACAATCACCAGATTACAAAAATTAGAAAGCAGACTTTGCTCCACCAGTCTTCTGAGTAGTGAAAATTGAACCATGATCTGGAGCAGGTGGTAAGGGTATTATGACTGGAACACTCTCCATTCTGGGTTGATAACTCACTTCACCACATACCATTTGTTTCTCTAATTGTTTACATAACTCTATTGGATCATTATTTTTTAGATACGCGCCTACCCCAACTAAAGGCCAAGCGTCTGCTGAATTACACTCATAAAAAAGTACTAATCTATCTTTTTTACTATTATTTGGAGCAGAACCATGAAGAGTTCTGGCATGATGAATTGTCATGGACCTAGCTTTTCCTGTTAAAGTAACAGCTTTATCAATATCAAAGAATTTATCATCTGGATTAATTGCCCCACAAAAAACATCATTGTTAGTATGACTTAAAACTGGCCCTTTATGACTTTCAGGTATGACCATTAGTGGTCCGTTATCAATATCAACATCATTAAGCATTAAACCTAATGCTAAAACATTATCATTTGTGTGTGGATAAAATGCCCAGTCTTGATGCCATTCTACTGCAGCTCCACCTCCTGGCGCTTTAGTATTCAATTTACTTGTTTTTAAGGAAACATCTTTTCCAAGAAGATCAACAAGTATTCCTTCAATTTTAGATTGTTTTATTATTTCCCAAAAAAATTGAGAATGCTGATGCGGCTGTTTTACTCTTTTTAGTCTAGGATTAGTTGAAGAATGTCCCTCTTCAAGATCAAATATATTATCATTTACATTTACAATTTTTGACTTTTCAAAAAAATCTTTGACTAGAGCTAACATCTCATTGTGTTGATCTTTTGAAATCACATCCTCTACTAGTAAATATCCCTGATCATTGTAAAAATTCACCTCATCTTTGGATAATACCATCAACAACCTCCCTAAACTATCAACATATCATGTTGTTAAATCTTACAAATATGTTAATCAAATAAAGATGAAGAGCAACTATAAATGAACAAAAATTTAATTGACCTGGATAGTAATCAAGCATGGCTTAGATTAATAATAATTTTTACAATGAGCGTTATAGGTACTGCTGGAATGTGGTCGGTAGTAATTATAATGCCTAATATTCAAAGTGAGTTTGCTCTTGATAGGGCTGCATCTACATATCCATATGTAGCCACTATGTTTGGATATGGGATAGGAAATGTCATAATAGGACGAATGCTTGATAAAATCGGAATTAAAAAACCTATAATATTTGCATTAACTCTTTTAGTTTTTTCATATTTAATTTCAACGCTAGCTAAAAATGTAATGTGGCTTTCAGCAATTCAATTTTTCTTAGGTTTTTCTGCTGCTGCATTTTTTGGTCCAATGATGGCTGATATTTCAAGATTTTTTTATAAAAGAAAAGGGCTCGCTGTGTCTTTGGTTGCGAGTGGTCAACATTTATGTGGAGCAATTTGGCCTTTTCTAATTAAAGATTTTCTTTTAGATGGTGAATGGAGAAATGCACATCTTTTTATTGCATTAGTTTGTAGTATTTTTATACCGATATTATTTTTTTTTCTTGGACAAAAGTCGCCAAATATAAAAAAGGACTTCTCTAAAATAAAAAAAGAAGAAAATGTAAATTCTAATTTAAAATTATCTATTAGTGACAAAAAAGTTCAAGTTTTATTAATGTTTGCTGGAGTTTTCTGTTGCATAGCTATGTCAATGCCACAGGTACACATTGTTCCATTATGTATTGATAATGGTTTTGGTTTAGCCGTAGGAACTGAAATATTATCCTTTATGTTGTTTGCAGCTGTAACTAGTAGAGTATTATTCGGTTTGTTATCCGACAAAATAGGTCCAATTCAAACCTTAATTCTTGGATCAACATTACAAGCAATTTCACTATCAATGTTTTTACCTTTTAATAGTCAAATATCTCTATATATTGTAGCAATTTGTTTTGGATTATCTCAGGGTGGGATTGTTCCGATCTACGCCGTTATAATTAGTAAATTTTTACCTGAAAATGAAGTTGCTGAAAGAGTTGGATTATTAATATTTGCTACTATAATTGGAATGTCACTTGGTGGATGGCTGTCAGGCTTAATCTATGATTATACTAACTCTTATCAAATGGCTTTTTTAAATGGAATTTTTTGGAATTTAGTTAATTTATCAATTATGGTTTATCTTTTTTTAAAGTATCAACAATCAATAAAACGTGTGGTGGAGATATGAGCCTTGAAAATCAAATGCAAGATCTATGGAAAAAATATTTAGAAACAAAAAATTTTAATTATCTTGCAGAAGCTTGTGAAAAAGCTCCTTTTTTTGGTCAAGAAGACATGGGAAAAGAAATTGGAAAGATTTTAAGAAGTTTAAAAGGTGATTGATTCCAAATCAATTCTAGACTTTTGGTTTGTTCAATCTACACCAAATATGTGGTTCAAAAAAAGTGAAAATTTTGATGAACTGTTAAGAACAAAATTTAATAAAACTATAGAAATATGTTTGAAAGTTAAAATTGATGAAATTCTAATCTCCTCTGATAGTTACCTCTCGAATATTATTGTTCTAGATCAGTTCACAAGAAACGTTTTCAGGAATAAACCTAAGGCTTTTCAAGGTGACCAAAAGGCTTTGAAGCTATCTAAAAGAGCTATTCAAAATAATTTTCTTAAACAAAGTAAATATCATCATAACAGTTTTTTTTTAATGCCTATTATGCATAGTGAAAATATAAACGATCACAAATTTGGGTTGCCCTTTTTTAAAAAATTTACTAATGAAAATACATATAAATATGCTTTAAAACATAAAAAAGTCATTGATAAGTTTTCAAGATTTCCTCATAGGAATAAAATTTTAGGTAGAAAATCAAGTGAAGTAGAATTAGAATTTCTAAAATCATCCGGAAGTAGGTTTTAAGTTTCAATGGACGTTAAGTGTATTAAAATTAGTAAAAATCCATCAATCTCTATTGACTATGCAGGTGAAGGTGAAATGTTAATATTTCTTCATGGGATTGGTGGGAATAAAAAAAATTGGAAAGATAATCTTAATTTTTTTTCAGATAAGTTTTTGTCCGTTGCATGGGATACAAGGGGATATGGTGAAAGCGATGATTATGAGGGAATATTAAAATTTGATGACGTATTAGATGATCTCAAAAAGGTTCTAGATCATTTTAATAAAGATAAAGCTCATATCGTTGGGCTTTCAATGGGGGGACAAATTGCAACTTTATTTTTCGAAAAGTATCCTAATCATGTAAAAACACTAACTTTATGTGACACCCATTTTGGTTTGTCAAATCTTAGTAAAAAGGAAATAGAGAAGTTCATAAACTTAAGGAAAGAACCTCTTCTAAACGGTAAAGAACCAAAAGAGATAGCTCCTAGAGTAGCTTCAACATTGATTGGTGACATGAAGAATACTTCAGCTTATAAACAATTAATAAATTCAATGTCATTACTTCACAAAGATAGTTATTTAAAGACAATTGATACTTCTATGAGAACTGAACATCGTCATATTTTTAAAACTATAAATGTACCTACATTAATAATGGTTGGTGAACTAGATAGTTTAACTCCTCCATCTATGTCTAAAGAAATTATGAGAGAAATTAAAAATAGTTACATTAAAATTATCCCAAATGCAGGTCATCTAATAAATATCGAGAACCCTGATTTATTCAATGTTAATTTAATGACATTCTTAGAGAGTTGATTGAAAATGTATAAAATTAAATTTTACATTTATTCATTAATCTACTCTCAAATAAAACACACAAAATTAATGACAAAGAACATGAGAAGTCCAGATGATGGGTTTCTGGGTAATATTGCAAAATATTTAATGATAAGTTTTAACGATTTCATAATAAATGATTCCGTTAAAAAACTTGATGTAAAAAAAAATGACGAAGTTATTGAGATTGGATCTGGAAACGGTCAGGCAATTGAAAAAATACTTCACCTAACTAAGAATAAAATTACTTCAATAGAAGTCAGTGAAAAATTTCGAAGCCAATTAATTCAAAAATTTAGTAATAAAAATGTAGTTTTTTTTTCAAATGATGCAAAAAAAATGAGCGATATAATTAAAGATAATACATTTTCAAAGCTTCTAGCTATCAATGTTGTTTATTTTTTAGATCCAATTTCTGATTATGCAAAAGAATTCTATAGAATTTTAAAATTTGGGGGATATGGAATTTTATCTTGTAAATTTGAGGGAATTAAAAGTTTTGATGATAAGATTGCTCCTAATAAAAACTTAAATGAGGTAGTTGAAACATTTGAAAAAGTAGGATTTACAGTAGATATCGAATTTATAGATTCAACAAATAAACAAAAAGAGTATCACGCAATATATATAAGGAAGGTTAAGAATGGAAGTTAAAAATCTCATTCAATCGAGAAGAAGTTTTATCTTTACTCCAGGATTAAAGCCCGAAATGTTTCCAAAAGCTATCAAATCCGGTACAGATATGGTGTGTGTTGAATTAGAGGACGGCATTGCTCCTCAAGATAAAGAGTTAGCTAGAAAGTTAGCACTGAAAATATTTCAAACAAAACAAAATAATGATGGTATTGAGAGAATACTGAGAATTAACTGCCTAAGAGAAAAATTTGGGATAGAAGATGTACAAGCTATCTTAAATACTGATACCCCTCCTCCTGCCCTAATGATCCCAAAAGTTAAATGTTCTGAAGAAATAGTACTGTTAGATAATTTATTAACTGAAAAAGGACATGATTGTAGATTACACATTATAATTGAAACAAATCAAGGACTTGAAAAAGCATACGAAATAGCAAATTGCTCTGATAGGATTGATGCTCTTTTTTTTGGAGGAGTTGACATGTCAGCTGAATTAAGATGTGAAAATACATGGGAACCTCTTCTTTATGCTAGGTCAAGAATAGTACATGCAGCTTCGTCTGCGGGAATTGACGCAATAGATGTTCCTTATTTAGACCTAGATGATCCTGAGGGCATGAAAGAAGAAGCAATCAAAGCAAAGCAACTTGGTTTTAGTGGTAAAGGATCAATACATCCAAAACAAATACCAATCTTAAATAAAGTATTTACTCCATCAGAAGAAGTTATACAAAAGGCTAAAAAAATTACGTCTACTTTTGAAAAAGCAAATACAGGTCTAGTTGTTATTGATGGGAAACTTATTGAGAAACCTGTTTTAAGGGAAATGTATAGAATCTTGAGCATCGACAAAAGAATTCAATCAAATAAAAATCAAATTTAGATAAGTTTTTTAACAATAAAAGCTAAATTATTGGCTGGCATTTCTATTGTTTTAAAAATTAAAAATCCTAATTTTAAAAATAATTTTAATAGAGTAATATCATTTTTATAGCCCCAATTAATATTATTCTCCTTTATTTTTTTATCGAAATCAATATCACCTTGACTAGTTAATTTACCATTTCTCATGAATGGACCATATATCATCAAAAAACCTTCTGGAGCCAGAGCCTTAAAGGCTTCATTTAATAATATTTTAGTTTCTTTAAAACTAATTAAATGGAGTAAATTTATTATTAATATAAAATTTTGGTTAGGGTGCCTTGAAGACCATCCTTCTTTAGTTGCATCCAACTGACAAGGAGGTTTAATATTCTGATTTATGTTTTCAGACAACCAACTGTTAATACTTTTAATACGATCTTTGTTAACATCAGATGGTTGCCAGGTAATATCGCTTAATTGAGAACCAAGTTGAATTATATGTTGTCCTGTACCACTTGCAATTTCAAGAGCTTGACCATTGTTAGGAATATTTTTTGAAATAAGTTTTACAATTGTAGAACAATTACGTTCAGCTGATGGTGAGTAAAGACGTCCATTTACTTCAATAATCGGAACGTTTAATCCTTCTGTATTTTTATTTAAAACCATTTGTATTATAACCAAAACTGATGAAAATTTAAATTTTTATAATATTATTCATGTGAATAAAAGCCTAATTGCTAATGCGACTAATATTAATTGAAACATAACAGTGAAAAATTTATTGCTAATTTTGTTTAAAAGAAACTGACCAATTCTACTCCCAATTAATGTTGCAGGTAAAATCATTAAAAAAGTATCTAAATATTCAAAAAAAGAAAAACCAATAAACGAAAAACCTATTATTTTAATTAAATTACCTATTAGTCCAAAATAACCTAATGTACCTACAATAGATTTTTTTTCTGAAATACTTTGCTTTAAAATTACAGCTAAGAGAGGAGCAATTACTCCTACTAGTATATTTAAAATACCCGTTAAAAAACCAATTATTAAATAAACATTGGTAGGGATTTTTAAATTGCTAATAATTTTAAAATTTTGAATCCCAATTGCCAATAATATAAAAAATCCAATTAAAATTTTAATATCATCAGATTCTACATTTTGAAAAATTTTAAGACCTACAAATATTCCAAAAGGTAACAACAACGAAAATTTCAATATTATTTTCCAGTTTACAAATTTTCTTAAAAGCCATGTCCTTGTTATATTTGAAGTGAACTGAATTACTCCATGTACAGGTATTGCTTCTGCTGGATTCATAAACTGAAGCATAGCAGCTAACAGTACCGTACCTCCTCCTGCCCCTGCAATAGATGTCATTAAGGCTGTAAAAAATGAAAGTACTGTTAGAATAAGATTTTCTGATAAAGATAATTCAAGCATTTTAGATAACTAGGTAAAATATAATTTTGGGCAAATTTAATTTGTAAAGTTTTGACAATATTTGATAAAATAAAATTATTAAACAAATAATAATAATTATGAGATTTTTAAATTGAAAATCAAAGATCAAGTTGTAATCAATTCAATAAATAATGATGACAATAATTTGTGCATTGATTTCTTTATCAGAAACAACAATACTTTTGGTTATCAAGAATATAGAAAAGATCCAGAAAATATTTCAGGATGGTATAGAATTGGAAATTATGATCATAAGATTTTTTTAAGTAAAAACGATGCATATCAAGATGCAAAGAATAAAATTGTTTGGTTTAAATAAAGAATGAAAATTGTTAGTTTACTTCCTGCAGCTTCAGAAATAATTTGTGATATGGGATTATCTAACTATTTGTGTGCAGTAAGTCATGAATGTGATTATCCAGACTTTATCAAAGGTATAAAAAAAGTTACCTCAAGTGTTATACCAAATAATTTAAATCAGAATTCAATTGACAGTTTAGTTAAAAAAGCTGTTGAGAATGACATTCCTCTTTATAAAGTGGATAAGGATGAAATACTTAAAATCAATCCCGACCTGATAATTACTCAAGGACTATGTGATGTTTGCTCAATCTCAGAAAACGTTATTGAAGCAACATTAAAAAACAACTTATGTACTCTAACATCCAAGACAAAAATTATCTCACTAAATGGAACAACATTTGAAGAAATTTGTTCAGATATTATGATGATAGGAAAAGCCGTAAATAAAGAGGAAACTGCTAAAAAAATAATTGCTGAAGCGACACGCAAAAAAAAACGAGTTACAAGGAAAACAACAGATAAAAGTATTCTTCTCCTTGAGTGGATAGACCCTTATTTTACACCTGGGCACTGGATACCTGAGCAAATAGAGATGGCTGGATTTGTGTCAATTGTAGGTAATAAAGGAGAAAAATCTATAGAAATTACACCTAAAGATATTGAAGATCTAAATCCAGACTTTATTGGGTTAATTTGTTGTGGCTATAACCTTGAAGAAAATAAATCTTTTGCAGAAAATATTTATCTTGATGAAAGAATAAATCATATTGAAGCAATTCAAAAAGAAAGAATATTTGCATTTGATTCTAACTCTTACTTCAGCCGACCATCTTTAAGAATTTTAGACGGTGTAATTCAGTTGAGTAGTGCAATTTTAGATAAAAATCCAAAATTTCATTGTAAAAAAATTAGACTTCATAAATAACAGGAAATTCTCTACCTGTTAATTTATCACCAGTTTTAAGCTTAATACTTTCAAAAGGTGGTGAGCCTTTGCCCTGTTTATCCACAAAAAATGCATCATCACCAACAATTCTTGCTGAGAATACTCTTCTTCTATTAATTTTATTAATATTTTCTGAGGCGCCATGAAGTGTTCTAAAATCAAAAGCAACAGCGTCTCCTGCTTTAATATCCCAACTTAATATTTTGTAATCTTTTCTATTTGAATTTATATCTGGGACCTCTTTGGAATTATCATTTTCATATAAATCATTCCCATTAAATCTTTTGGGCTTGTGCAATATATTGGATAAATGAGAACCTGCTATGCACTCTAAACAACCTTCTTTTGAAATGTCATCTAGAGCTATCCAAAAACTAACGCTCTGGTTACCATCTACACAATAATATGGTTTATCCTGATGCCAAGGTGTAACAATAGAGGAACCTGGTTCTTTGACTAAAACATGATCATGAAATAATCTTGATTTGTTTGATTTCATCAATTTTGCAGCATAATAACCTAGTCTTGATTTGAAAACAAAATCTCTAAACTCAGGTATTCTATTCCAATTAACTAAGTCTTGAAAAAATGGAGCAGATCCATCATTAGGAATATATGACCGTTCTCTAACACTAGGATTTTGGATTAATTTATCTACACCAATTCTCAGAGGATCAAGCCAATCTAAAAAAAATCCTCTACATAAAACTGCACCATCATTAGAAAAATCTTCAATTAATGTGTTATCTATAAATTCCATCCCATTCTTCCACAGGTTGTAATTTGCCATCTTTACCTAACCTTGGTCTGTTCCTTGTAAATGTATTTTCTGAACCGACAACACCGTAATCCATATAACCTAACCTTACCAGAGGCCTTGCTGCACGAGCATTAAATAACCCATCTTTAATAAATTTATCATTTATGAAAATACCAACAACCTGTCCAAAAATTACATAATTTCCTGTTCCATTGTCTCTATCTACATTAGGTAGGTCTATTGTTTTCCAATGTTTACATTCTAAGGCAGCAGACGCTTCAGAAACAAACGGTGCAGAAACAAATTTACCTATTTGAGGTTTTAAACCTGCTAATTCAAATTCATCAATATCTGAGTCTGCAGGTGCAGAACTACCATTCATGTGATCAAATAAATCTTCTGTTGCAAGGGAAACAGTAAATTCTCCAGTTTCTTCTATATTTCTAACTGAATCTTTAATATCTACTGAAGAGAACATAACAAAATGGGGTCTATCAGCAATTGCATTGAAATAACTATATGGAGCTAAATTATAAATACCTGATGAAGAACGGCTTCCAATCCAACCTATTGGCCTTGGGGCAACAATTGCTTTGAAAGGGTCATGAGGTAGACCATGTTCGTTTTTTAAGGTATCGTAGTGCATCATATTTTCCCATTATAACAAAAAGATTAGATTAAATTAAACAATATAAATTAAATGTATAGAATATTCTAAAAATAACTATTTAATAAAAAACATAATAAGACGGTGAAATATGAGTAGTAAAGAATTTAAAGTTATAGGGTTTATTGGACTAGGTGTCATGGGATGTTCAATGAGTAAAAACTTACTAAAAAATAAAAATTGGAATGTCTTAGTTAAAGATTTGGATGTTAATAAGGAAAAAGAATTAGAAAATCATGGGGCTAAAGTAGCTGATGATGTGAAAGATATTTTCAAATTTTCAGATTTAGTTATTACTTGCCTGCCTGGAGGAAATTTTGTTGAAGACTTATATTTTGGAAAGAGTAACAATATTTCTAATGTAAAAAACAATCAATTTATTGTTGATATGTCAACATCTCAACCTGATTTAATGGTTAGGTTAGAAGATGAAATCAAAATAAAAGGTTCTCATTTTGCTGATGCACCAATTGCACGAACAAGGCAAGCAGCTATTGACGGAACTTTAGCTATTATGGTCGGATCTACCACAAATGTTTATAATAAAATTCTTCCAACATTAAAATATATGGGAAATGATATAATGCATTGTGGTAAAGTAGGATCTGGTCAACTTACAAAAATATTGAATAACATGATACTTTTTGAAACTGTTGTGGCTTTAAGCGAAGCAGCTAATATTGCAGAGAATTACGGTATGGACGTCGAAAGTCTATATGAAAATATAACAAAAAGTTCAGGAGATAGTTTTGCTCTTAGAAATCACGGATTAAAAAGTATTGCTAAAAATAATTTTCCTACTCCAGCTTTCTCTTCAGAATACGCTCTAAAAGATTTAACTTATGCACTAGAATTGGGTAAAAAACTTAATGTAAAAATGCCAGGAGCATTATCAGCAAAAGAACTCTTAAAAACTTCAATTCAAAATGGTGATAAAGATTTATATTTTCCTGTAATGAAAAAGTATTTTAATTAATAAATTAACCTCTACCTACAAAAGGCATTTTATTTGCCATAACAGTCATGTTTAAAACATTTACTGTTACTGGTAAATTAGCCATATATAAAACAGCTTCTGCTATGTGAAGAGAGTCTATTACAGGCTCCACATCCATATTACCAGTAGCTTGAGGAACACCCTCTTTCATTCTTTGTGTCATTGGCGTTTCTGCATTTCCAATGTCAATCTGACTGCAGGCGATGTCATATTTTCTTCCATCTAAAGAAATAGTCTTAGTCATTCCTGTAACCGCGTGTTTTGTAGCTGTGTATGGTATAGAACCTGGTCTTGGAGTAACTGAAGATACACTGCCATTATTGATTATTCTACCACCTTGAGGATTTTGTTTTCTCATTAGACCAAAAGCATATTTAGCGCACAGAAACATACCGTTTAGATTGATATCTACTACACTTTTCCAATTTTCAAATGGCATTTCATCTATTGATTGCGCTGGCACACCTATCCCAGCGTTATTAAATAAAACATCAATTCTATTATATTTTTCTTCTATGATTTTGAAAACATTTTCTACCGCAATTTGATCACTGACGTCACATGGCATAACTTCTGTTTTACCAGGACATAATTCTTGTGTTTCAATTAATTTATCTTTTCTTCTTCCTATTAAATAAACAATGAAATCTTCTTTGGACAATACTTCAGAAACTCTTCGACCGACACCTGTACCTGCTCCAGTAACCATTGCAACTTTTGACATTTTTATTTCCTTTTTTTATAAGACTAGGTATGTTTAATCATGAATTATTAAAGTCTTATCATTTTAAGTTAATTATAAATACAAAAATACAAATATTTTAATAGAAGATTTTATTATGATAGAAAAAGTTTTTATTGGATGTGGTGCTGGATTTTCAGGAGATAGATTTGATGCGTCAATTCCAATTGTAAAAGAATTTAAAAACATAAATGCTCCTAAATATTTAATGTTTGAAGTTCTTGCTGAAAGAACTTTGGCAATAGCCCAACAATTTAGATTAAAAAATCCTGAAGAGGGTTATTCACCATTTCTAGATTCTTATATTAGCCCAATTCTTGATGATTGCCTTGAAAATAATATTAAAATAATTTCAAATATTGGTGCTGCAAATCCTATGGGAGCTGCAAAAAGAATACTTGAAATAGCAAAAAAACAAAATACTAAAAAACCTACAATTGGCGTCGTTTTAGGTGATGATTTATTAGATTATATGTCTAACGATGAAATACTAGATAGCCCAACAATGGAAGGACTAGATTTTTCTAACAACAAAATTACTGCTGCTAACGTATATCTTGGAGCCCAACCAATTGCTGAAGCTCTAAAAAAAGGTGTGGATATTGTAATTGTTGGAAGAACAGTTGATAGTGCTCTTGCCTTAGGACCATTATTATATGAATTCAAATGGAAACAAAATGAATTGGATTTAATAGGCTCAGGAACCATTTGTGGTCATCTTCTAGAATGTGGCGCTCAAGTAACTGGCGCTTATTTTGCTGATCCTGGATTTAAAGACGTACCTGATCTCGCTAATGTTGGTTTTCCTATAGCTGAAGTAAGTCAGGATGGTTCATTCGTTATTACAAAACCTGAAGAAACAGGTGGCTTAGTAAGTAAGGCGACAGTTACAGAACAATTATTATACGAGACACATGACCCTTCTAACTATTTAGTTCCAGACGTAACGGCTGATATGACAAATTTAACATTAGAAAATAATGGAAAAAATAGAATTTTAGTTCAAGGAGGTAAAGGAAAAAAATCTCCGGAAAAACTGAAAGCAACTATTTGTTGTGATAATGGATTTATGGGTGAAGCTGAAATTAGCTATGCAGGACCTAATGCACTTGCAAGAGCGAAGCTTGCAGGAGAAGTAATTAGTGAAAGGATCCAAATTTTAGGGCTACAAGGACAATTAAGAGTTGAGATTATTGGTGCTGGATCAGTTCATTATTCTATGAATGAAACATCGTCTTATCAACTTCCAGAAAATGGAGATTACAGAGTAAGAACCTCGGCAATATATCCTAAAAAAGATCAGGCGCAGCAAATGGTTGATGAAGTAATGTCATTATATTGTTGTGGACCAGCTGCTGGAGGTGGGGGGCGTGGATATGTTACACCTCAATCGTCAACTGCATCAATTTTGGTTAATAGAGACACTGTTGAGCCTCATATTCAGATTAAAATAATATAAAAATTATGTTGAAACAATTATGATTAAATTAGATTTACCAGTTCATGCAATAGCACATGCTAGAGCTGGAGATAAAGGAGATGTGTCTAATATCTCACTTATTTCTTATCTAGATAGTGGATGGGATAATATTTTTAATCTAGCCACTGAGGAAAAAGTATATGAAATCTTTAAACATTTAGGTGCAACTAAAGTTCAAAGATTTGAACTCCCTTCTCTTAAAGCATTAAATTTTGTAATACAAAGTGCTCTTGGGGGGGGTGTTAATAGCTCTTTAAGGCTTGATAGACATGGTAAGACTTTATCTTCACATTTGCTTCATGAGTTAATTTTACCTATCAGTGAGGACATGATACCCTCCAATTCACCATATCTGAAAAAATTTAAAGGATAAAAAATGCAAGAAGCTGGATCACTCTTAGTAAAATTACTTGAAAAGCAAAATGTTGATAGAGTGTACTGCGTACCAGGTGAAAGTTATCTTTCTGTTATGAACGGACTTCAGGAAACCTCTATTGAAACAATTCTTTGTAAACACGAAGGTGCTGCTTCAATGATGGCTGAAGCTGATGGAAAGCTTACAGGGAGACCGGGTATTGCTTTTGTGACTAGAGGTCCAGGAGCAACAAATGCTGCATCAGGAATCCATATTGCACAACAAGATAGTACTCCTATGATTTTATTTGTGGGTCAAATAGGAAAAGAAATGTATGGCCGTGATGCATTTCAAGAAGTTGATTATCAACAATTCTATGGTGGTATGGCAAAATTAGTTGTTGAAGTTCAACAGTCAGATAGATTGTCAGAAATTTTCTCACGTGCTTATCATACAGCTATGTCAGGAAGACCTGGTCCTGTTGTAATAGCATTACCAGAAAATATGCTAACTGAAAAAACTGTGAAAAAGCCTGTAGAATTTATTGATCAGATAATGTCTGCTCCGACAACAAAAGATCTTGCTCAATTTATCGAAGAAATAAAAGAAGCCAAGAACCCAATTCTTATCTTAGGAGGGTCTATATGGTCTCACGAAGCTGAACAAGATCTAATATCTATTTCTGAGATGCTTGGATTAACAATAATTACCTCACATAGAAGACAGAGTTATTATAATAATTTACATAAAAACTATGGTGGTGACCTTGGGCTAGGTGTGAATCCTAAATTAATCGATCGAATTAATAATAGTGATTATTTAGTTTTGTTAGGGGGTAGATTAAGTGAAAATCCTTCGCAAGGTTTTACACTGTTAGATATTCCAGAAGATAATAAAAAAATTATTCATATTCATCCAGGAGCAGAGGAAATAGGAAGGATATATAAACCACACCTTGGTGTTGTTTCAAACCCAATAGCATTTGTAAATTCTCTTAATAACGCTTTAAAGGGTCTTAATACAAAACCAAACCCTAAAAATGAAGTTAATACAATTAAATCACATGAAGAATATATTGAATGGGGTGATATGCCTTTAGAAGCCCCTAATTCAGGTGTTGACCTAACTGTAGCCTTTAGAACTCTTAGAAAGCATTTAGATCCTAATACAATTATTACTAATGGGGCTGGTAATTATGCTGTTTGGGGTCATAGATTATTTAGGTTTACAAAAATTAAAACTCAACTCGCTCCAATTTCTGGTTCAATGGGATATGGGCTACCAGCTGCAATAGCAGCTAAATTAAGATTTCCTGATAATATGGTTATAGCTCTAGCAGGTGATGGATGCTTTCAAATGACTGAAAATGAATTTGCAACAGCCGTACAGTATAATGCTGCAGTAATTGTATTGGTCGTAGATAATGAAATGTATGGAACAATAAGAATGCATCAGCATAAGCATTATAAAGGAAATTATAAACATACTGGATTAATCAATCCAAACTTTTGTGATTTAGCCAACGCTATGGGCGGCAAAGGTTATACTGTAGAAAATACAGATGATTTTTATGAATTATTTGTAAACGCTAATAATTGGGCAAATGAAAATAGTCTTCCAGCTTTACTTCATGTTAAAACTGGATCTGAAATGGTGTTGCCTGGAAAGCGCTTCAACTCATTATAGTTATCAATTAAACTTTTTTAAATTAAAATCATTTCCAAGAACTACCTTTTGTGATTTCAATTCATTAATATCCTTGGAACATATTTGTTCCATTACATTTGAAAGTTCATCTTTTAAAATATCATGAACGTGATTAGCCCCTTTAATACCTAATGCAGCAAGTCCAATAATGAATGGTCGACCTGTCATTATAAAATCAGCACCAAGCATTAAGCCTTTACTTATGTCTTGACCAGAATAAAAGCCTGAATCTATAATTATTGGAAATTTTGATCCTAGTTTTTTTCTAATTTCAGGTAATACTTGTAATGGGCTAGGTGCAATATCTATTTGACGACCGCCATGATTTGAAAGATAAATAGCATCGATAATTTTACTCGCTTGAACTGCGTCATTTATATCCATCAAGCCTTTTAAAATAATTGGACCACTCCATATATCCCTAACTTCTTTTAGATAATCCCAATCTAGATAACGTTGCATCTGACTTCCAGCAAAGCCAGCTTTGGACTTTGCGTTTCCATGCCAACTTCCATCACTGTATTGATCCATAGTTCCAAATGCAGGAATACCATTCATAAGCGTTCCAATTGACCATGACGGACATTTTGCAGCTTGAAAGAAAGTTCTTAAATTATTTTTAGGGGGTACTGAAACTCCTGCCATTCTAAGCCTTTCTCTTCTACTAGATGCAGGTATGTCAGCAGTAACAATTAAAGTCTTAAAGCCAGAATTTTTTGCTCTTTTTAATAAATCATTTCTTATAGCTTTATCAGCAGGAGGATATAACTGAAACCAACCCGTACCATTAAGATGTTTTCCAACATCTTCAACTGAAGCACACGCAACTGTCGATAACGAATAAGGTATATTATTTGTAACTGACATTTTTGATAATGCTATTTCTGCACCTGGCCACATTAAGCTAGTCATTCCCACAGGAGCCATTCCAAAAGGTGCATCATATTCATAATCAAATAACTTAGTTTTTAAATTTGGATTTACAGTTCCCTTTAAATACTGAGGAACTAAAAAAATCTGATTAAAAACCTTTCTATTATTTTCTAAAGCTTCATCATAACCAGTACCTGCAAATAAATATTCTGCAGCGAAATGGGGCATTCTCTTTTTTGCAACATTAACCATATCACTTACTCTTGGATATTTATCAACTAGGCTAGACAAAGGTTTCTCCTGAAGTTTATTAAAGTTGTATGTTTGATATTTTATAGTTAAATTACTAATTAAATCAAAATAAAATTAAGTGAGGATAGTTAATGATTGAAAATCCCCCTTTGATACAAATCAAAAAAGCAACTAGTAGAAAAAGACCCAATCAAGAACAAATCAATTGTTTCAAGAATATTCCGACTGGTTTTATTTGTGACGCGCTAGATGGTTATGCTGCATTAGATCCGTCAATCAAACCCCTTTTAATTCCAGGAAAGACTGTTGATCATATAGTAGGACCTGCATTGACTGTTTTTTCTGGAGCTGCTGATGTTTTAGGCATGGCCATAGCTTTAAGTGAAATACAAGATGGTGATATTGTTGTTAATGGTGTAGGTGGCTTTCAAGGAACTGCAGCAGTAGGTGACAGAATTGCTGGAATGATAAAAAATAATGGAGGGGCAGGTCTCGTTACTGACGGACCTATGAGAGATTTAAATGGAATTATCGAGACTGGTTTAAGTTGTTTTTGCACAGGATTAAATCCAAATTCACCTTATAATAGTGGTCCTTCAAAAATTGGTTTTTCTATCGATATTGGTGGAAAAACTATAAATAGTGGAGATGTTATTGTTGCTGATACTGATGGCGTTACAGTTGTTCCATTTGATAAGATTGATGAGGTAATTAACAAACTAAAAAGAATTATAGAGGTTGAAGATGCTATGGACGAGAAAGTGTCTAATGGACTTAAGATATCTCAAAAAGCTCTAGATTATCTAAACAGTGATCAAGTTGTTTATTACGATTAAAACAGATTTATTGATAAACTTTGCCTTCAGTTACTGTTTGTAAATATTCTAGTGATATATTTTCATTTAATTCAATAACTTTAAAACCTTCTTTTGTGATATCTAATACAGCATAATCTGAATAAACTCTGGATACTACTCCAGACCCAGTTAATGGTAATGTACATTTTTTCACTAACTTAGGTTTACCTTCTTTTGTTAGATGTTGAGTCATAACAAACACATTTTTAGCTCCAGCTACTAAATCCATTGCCCCTCCAACAGCTGGAATACCTTTTCCAGTAGACCAGTTTGCTAAATCACCATCAATAGAAATCTCCATGGCTCCCAGCACACAATAGTCAATATGTCCTCCTCTTATCATAGAAAAACTGTCTGCATGGTGACAAAAACTTCCACCAGGAAGTATTGTAACTGGTTTTTTACCTGCATTAATTAGATCAAAATCAATTTCATTCTCATTAGGAGTTGGTCCCATTCCTAAAAGTCCATTTTCTGAATGATAAATAATTTCACGATCTTCTTTAATGTATTGAGATACAAGTTCTGGCATACCTATACCCAGATTTACATATGAAGCATGCGGGAGATCATTTGCTATTTTTGAAGCAATGACACCCCTTTCCCATCCTTTTTCTACTTTTGCTAAATTGTTATTAGTCATGGATATATCATCCCCTCTTCAATTGCGTTTGTTTCAATAATTGGCTTTTCAATTTGAATAATTTTTTTAACAAAAATGCCTGGGGTTATAACATTTTCTGGATTGGTTTGATGAGGCTCTATAAGTTTTGATACTTGAATTAAAGATTGTTTGGCAGCCATACACATTATAGGATTAAAATTTCTAGCTGTTTTGTTAAATGTTAAATTACCATATCTATCTGCTACATCAGCTTTTACCAATGCAAAGTCTGCATTAAGAGCCTCTTCTAAAATATACTTCTTACCATTAAAAACTTTTTCCTCTTTTCCAATAGCTAGAGGAGTTCCTACTGCAGTTGCCGTATAAAATGCGGGTATACCAGAGCCAGCAGCTCTAATTCTTTCTGCTAAAGTACCTTGCGGCACAACTTCTAATTCTATTTCACCTTTATTGTAAAGTTCTTGAAAAGTTATACCTTTTGCAGATCTTGCAAATGAGCAGATTACTTTTTTTACTTTCTTTTGACCGATTAAAGCACCAAGACCAACTCTTCCATTTCCAGAGTTATTAGCAATAATAGTTAAATCTTTAGCCCCATGATCAATCAGACCGTGAAGAAGCTCTATTGGGCTTCCTGCCTCACCAAAGCCTCCAACCATAATCGTAGCTCCATCGAAAACATCAGATAAAATTTCTGATATATCTGTCTTTATTTTGTTGATTTGCATTTTAACCTTTTCTATTGTTAAAGTTCACAGAAAAATATATGTCCTCTTTATACAATAAAAATAAAACAAACTGAATGGTAATAAAACATGAATTTTGAATATTCCGAAAAAGAAGAAATCTTTCGTAGGGAAGTTAAAGATTGGCTTAATGAAACCCTTCCAAAGTCCCTGTCAGAAAAAGTTAAGAAATATCAAAGATTAACTAAAGAGGATTATGAAATATTCATGAATAACTTGACTGCAAAAGGTTGGCTTGCATGGCATTGGCCTAAAGAATATGGAGGAACAGGTTGGAATGCTATTGAAAAACATATTTTTGAAGAGGAAATAATTAAGGCTTCCGCTCCTAGAATTGTTCCTTTTGGAGTTAATATGCTGGGTCCAGTGTTAATTGAATTTGGTTCTGAAGAACAAAAAAATTATTATCTTCCTAGAATTCTTAATAATGAAGACTGGTGGGCACAAGGGTATTCTGAACCAGGTGCCGGGTCTGACCTAGCTAGTTTAAAGACAACTGCTGTAGATAAAGGAGATCATTATCTAGTGAATGGCCAAAAGACTTGGACCACTCTAGGTCATCATGCTGATAAAATTTTTTGTTTAGTCAAAACAGATTTAAATGCAAAACCCCAGTTAGGAATTTCTTTTCTATTAATTGATATGGACACTCCAGGTGTTGAGGTTAAACCAATAATTACACTTGATGGTGAACATGAAGTCAACGAAGTTTGGTTTACAGATGTTAAAGTTCCTAAAAATAATATAGTTGGAAAAGAAAATGAGGGATGGACCTATGCAAAATATCTATTAACTTTTGAAAGAACTGGAATTGCAGGTGTACCCTACTCAAAATCAGCATTAAATCATTTAAAAATGATTTCTAAAAATTCATTGAAAAATGGAAAGCCATTAATTGAAGATCCTATTTTTTCTTCTGAAATTGCTGAGCTTGAGATAGATTTATTAGCTATGGAGATTTTTAATTTAAGAACTGTCAGTGCGGCTTCGGAAGGTAAAGCTCCAGGAATGGAAAGTTCATTACTTAAAATTAAAGGTACGCTTGTTAGACAAAAAACAACTGAATTGCTAAGAAAAGCACTTGGACCACAAGCCCTGCCATATTTACCAGAACAATTTGATGAAGGATGGAATGAAATGCCTATCGGACCTGATTATGCTGGTCCAATAGCAAAACAATATTTTAATATGCGTAAGATATCTATATATGGTGGATCTAATGAAATTCAAAAAAATATAGTCGCAAAAGCGTCATTTGGTTTATAGGAACAAAAATGGATTTTTCATTATCTGAAGAAAGAAAAATGCTTCAAGAAACTGTAGAGAGATTTTTTAGTAGTAATTATAAAAATATTAATCAAAGAAGTGAAAACGTAACTTTACCTGAAGGTTACTCAAAAGAGTTTTGGAAGGAAAGTTCAGATTTAGGTGTAATTAGTGCTTTAGTATCTCCTAATTTTGGTGGATTAGGTGGGAGTGGAGAAGACATTGCAATTATTTTTGAACTTATAGGAAAGTCATTATGTGTAGAGCCTTTTTTGTCGTCTGGTATTTTATCTAACACAGTATTATCTTCAATATCCAAACCACAAAATGATTTAATTACTCTAATAATAGAAGGTAATTTATTGATATCATTTGCTCATACTGAAATGAATAATAGATATGAAGATCATTACATTGAAACTACTGCTTCTTTAAAAAATGAAGAGTGGATTATTAACGGAACAAAATCGTTTGTTATTAATGGTGATAACGCAAGTAAAATAATTGTGTCTGCAAGAATTAATGGTGATGTAAATGATAAGTATGGGATAGGTCTTTTCCTAGTTAATAACGACTCAACATTAAAAAGATCTTATAATACAATTGATGGTTATAGAGCTACAGAACTTACCTTTGAAAATTTAAAAGGTGAGTTACTTGCTAAAGATGAAGAAGCTTTAAAATGTGTTGTTAAAGCAAATTCAGCAGGTGCTTTAGCCTTGTCAGCAGAAGCTTTAGGCATTATGAAAATATGTTTTGATTTAACATTAGATTATTTAAAGACAAGAAAACAATTTGGTAAATCTATAGGGGCTTTCCAGAGTATACAACATAGAATGGTTGACATGATGCTTGAGATAGAACAAGTAAAATCAGCAGTGATGTTGGCATCATCAACTTTTGAAACGGATGATATAACAAGGGATAAAAATATCTCAGCAGCAAAAAATCTAGTAGGTAGAGTTGGTAAATTAATTGCAGAAGAAACAATTCAATTGCACGGAGGAATTGCAATGACTTGGGAGTATTCTGCAGCACATTATGCAAAAAGACTAATAATGATAGATCATTTAATGGGAGATAGCGATTATCATAGAGACAGATTTAAACTATTAAGTGGATTTTAATTATTAACTAGTAATATAGTCGCCTTATTTCTAAAATTATCAGGAACTTCAATTGACTTTCTCTTTTTTAAGTCAAATAAAACTGCGACTATTTCAATATCCATTATAATGTCACCAGAAGCATCATCAACCATGTGATGGATAAATTTTAAAGATTTATTTCCAATTTTAGTGAAATTAGTATACATGGTTACAGCCATACCAAGAGGTGCTTTTTTAAAATATCTAACAGAATAGTCTAACGCAGCTGATCCAATATTATATTCAGTCCTCCAATTATAATCCGCTCCACAATAAGTAAATAAATGAGTTGCTGCATCAGAAACACAGCCAATCTTAAATTGATTTGAACCCATTAATTTATGATCCAAATCCCAAGTATTCACAGCCTTTTTACAAGATATAAATGCAATTTTAGACGGTTTACTTGAAGGTCTATTCTCAGATAATTGACGTAAATCGTTAAACTGTAATTCATTAAGATAAGTTGGAGTTTTTGTAGAAAAAATTTTATTGATTATTTTTTTAAGTTTTTCGTCAGTTTTAAATGAGATATTAGTTTCAAAATATGCTGATACATTTTTGTTATCTATACAATAAACTTTACTCAATAATATTAGGTTATTTTCATAAATATTTTTTATACTAAGAACTATTTCTAATGCACAATCTAAACTCACCTCTTTGCTAAAAATACATCTTTCGTTAACTATTCGATAAGCTAAATTATCCAAAGATTGACTGGAAATTTTATTAAAAAGAATTTTTATCGCATCAGAATGTTTTCCAAAGTAATATTGAACATTCATATGAGACATTTGATCACAATCTTCTTTTTTTACCAATCCCTTAAAAGCTGAAAAAATATCTGTATTAATTTTTGGCTTATTTATTGAAAAATTTTCTAATTTTACACTGTTTATTGTATTTTTATTAAGTGAAATTATTAGATCTTTTGAATCATTATCTGAAGTAGATAAATATAATTTATTAATAAATTGAATACTATCTTTTTGTCGTTTTAAGTCTGTTAAAATATAAACAGTTTGATATTCTTGATATTTTAAATTTGGGTAATTTATCTGTAATTGTTCTTCAAAATTGAAATCTAATTTTTTATTTAATAATGACGAAGTAAAACCTGTTGCTTCTTCAAAAAACTTGTAAATAGAAGATACTTTTAGTTGATCCCTGTCATTCAGATCATACTTTGTAATTAACCCCTTAAAAGTTTCTAGATTATTTATATCCATAGAATTAATCTAATTAGGATAAATCCTAATTTTTATCCCTCAATTCTAATTTTGCAACACTCATATTATGAACTTCGTCTGGACCGTCAGCCAATCTTAATGCCCGAGCATAACCATATGCATAAGATAATGGAAAATCTGATGTTACACCACCCCCCCCATGAATTTGTATAGCCCTATCAATAACTCTTGTAGCCATATTAGGGGCTACAACTTTAATCATTGAAATTTCTTTTCTTGCTATTTTATTACCAACGGTATCCATCATGTGAGCTGTCTTCAAAACTAACAATCTTGCTTGTTCAATTTCAGCTCTACTTTCAGCTATTGCATGCATAACTACACCTTGTTGAGCAATAGGCTTGCCGAATGCAACCCTAGACTTTGCTCTAGTAATCATCAATTCTAAAGCTCTTTCTGCTTGGCCAATCAATCTCATACAATGATGAATTCTACCAGGTCCTAAACGGCCTTGAGCTATTTCAAACCCTCTACCTTCACCTAAAATAATATTAGAAGCAGGAACCTTAACATCTTTAAATTCTACTTCAGCGTGTCCATGTGGCGCATGATCATAGCCAAATACAGGTAAATGCCTTAAAACTTTGACACCAGCTGTATCAAAAGGAATAAGTATCATAGACTGCTGTTTGTACTTGTCTGCACTTGGATCTGTTTTACCCATAAATATCATAATTTTACACCTAGGATCCATTGCGCCTGAGGTCCACCATTTTTTGGCATTAATTACATAATAATCTCCATCTCGTATAATGCTTGCTTGTATGTTTGATGCATCTGAAGAAGCTACATCTGGTTCAGTCATTGCAAAAGAAGATCTTATATCTCCATTTAATAAAGGAGTAAGCCATTCTTTTTTTTGTTCTTCGGTTCCATATCTTACTAATACTTCCATATTTCCCGTATCTGGAGCAGAGCAATTAAAAACCTCCGCACCTATCGGTGATCTCCCCATTATTTCACATAGAGGAGCATATTCAGTATTAGTAAGTCCTGCGCCTAAATTACTATCAGGAAGAAATAAATTCCACAAACCCTCCGATTTTGCTTTAGCTTTTAATGTCTCCATTATTTCTGGTATGCACCATCTACCTCCCTCTTCAACTTGTTTTTTGTAAACATCTTCATTTTCATAAACGCTTTCATTCATGAAATTAGTAACTTTTTCTTGAAGATTTTTTACTTTTTGAGAATATTCGAAATCCATTTTTTCCTCTAAGTTAAATTAAAAACATTATTAGCTCTATTTATGAGAGCATCGATTCTAGTTCCAAAACTTGAAAATCTTTTATCCTTAGTTTGACCTTTTTGAAACCTATAAAATATTTGTTGTAATATAACAGCTAATTTAAATGCTCCAAAAGCATAATACCAGTCTATGTTATCTATATTAAAACCAGTTTTTTTTGAATAATAATCAATTATTTCGCTTCTAGTTGGATAATAAATTTTATCTATTGGCATTGAAGTAATATTTTTGCATTCTTCATCATCATTTTCATCTATCCAATAATTCAACATATGACCGACATCCATTAGAGGATCACCCCTTGTACACATATCCCAATCAAAAACAGCAACAGGCAAAAATTCTTCAGAGTTACTCCACATAATATTATCTAATTTAAAATCATTGTGTAAAATAGTAGTTGCTTGTGGTTCAGGTAAGTTTAATCTTAAAAAATTTATTAATTTATCAAACTTAGCTTTAATTTTTTCGTTATCAGTTGATTTTTTCCATCTAGCTTCCCATCCATCAAGCTGTCTTTTTACAAAACCCTCAGGCCTTCCTAAATTACCTAAACCAACAAGTTCAAAGTCAACTTTATGTAGATCAGCTAAAACATCAATAATTCGAAAACTCAACTTTCTAATGTTTTCTCTAGATTGAGTTATAAAAGGTTCCATTTTCTTTCTAATAACGAAACCATTTCGTCTTTCTATAATATGAAACTTAGAGCCAATTACACTTTCATCATCACAAAAATATAAGCTTTTAGGTGCTAAAGAGAACTTAGTGTTAATTTTCGATTGAACAGTGTGCTCTCTAAACATGTCATGTGATGAAGGAGCAATAGGACCTAGTGGTGGTCTTCTTAAAACATATTCTATATCATCTATCTTTAGAAGATAGGTAAGATTTGCATGACCTCCTGAAAATTGAAGAGTTTCAATATCTTTAAATTGCATATTTAAAATATCTTTTAAGTATGAACGCAAATTATTTAAATCAAGTTGCTCATCTTGTCTGATTTCTATTAATTCTTGTTCATTTACATTCATTTCAAGTAACTATAAATATTCTAAATTATTTTAAATTAAAATTATTTGGGATATGTTTTTTATAACTATTTATTATGTTAAATAAAAGTACAATAAGTCAATTGTTATAATTTAAGTTAAGGAAAAGTATGGAAAATTTATTTGATTTAAAAGGAAAAACTGCACTTATCACAGGAGGATCAAGAGGCATAGGAGCCATGATTGCTGAAGGCTTTGTTAGAAATGGGGTTAAAACATATATAACTTCTAGAAAAGCAGAAGCATGCGATATTAAGGCAAATGAACTTTCAGAATTTGGCGAATGTATTTCGGTTCCTGCTGACATAAATGATATGAGTCAAATGAATAAATTAGTCTCTCAAATAAAAGATAAAGAAGAAAAACTAAATATTCTTGTAAATAATGCAGGAGCAGCTTGGGGTGCATCTTTTGACGATTTTCCTGAGAATGGATGGGATAAAGTTATGGACACAAATGTAAAATCAGTATTTTTTTTAACTCAAAAATTAGCTGATATTTTAGAAAAATCTGCGAGCAATGCTGATCCATCAAGGATAATTAATATTGGTTCTATTGATGGAATAGGAATTCCGAGAGCAGAAACATATTCTTATCCTGCTTCGAAAGCTGCAGTTCACCAACTTACAAGAGTTCTAGCTAATAGATTGGCTAACAGAAATATTAATGTTAACGCAATATCTCCAGGCCCTTTCCAAAGTAATATGATGGCTCACACCCTTGAAGAATTTGGAGAAGAAATCAAGGCTTCCGTGCCAAGAGGTAGGATTGGTATTCCAGAGGATATGGCAGGTGTTTCAATTTTTCTATCTTCGAAGGCTAGTTCTTATATCACTGGATCTATAATACCAGTTGATGGAGGCTCTCTAATAGCAAGAAGACACATGGAATAAAATTTTAACTAATTTTATGACCTCCAAATTGGTCTCTTAATTTATTTTTAAGGATTTTCCCTGTCGCTCCCAAGGGAATTAAATCAGTAAAAAGAACGTCATCAGGTATCATCCATTTTGCTATCTTACCTTCATACATATTAAGAATCTCATCCTTTGAAGGTGATTTACCTGGCATAGGCTGCACTATAACTATTGGTCTTTCTTCCCATTTTTCGTGTGGCACTGAAATTACAGCTGCATTTGCCACTTCAGGATGACCAACACAAATATTTTCCAAATCAATGGAACTTATCCATTCGCCACCAGATTTAATAATATCTTTTGTTCTATCCGTTATAGTCATGAAACCGTCTGCATCTATTTTAGCCACATCTCCTGTATCAAACCACCCTCCATCAAGAAACCTGTCCTTTTCAGAAGTATCATTATAATATTCCTTAAGAACCCAAAAACCTCTTGATAGTAATCTGCCCTGAGTTTCTCCATCTTCTGGTAAATCATTGCCTGCATCATCTACTAATTTCATTTGATGGCCAAAAATAGTCCTACCTTGTGCAATTTTTTGATCATAATACTCTGTTCTATTTCTTGGTTCGTCAGCTAATGCAGGCATATTCACAGTTCCCAATGGGCTCATTTCTGTCATACCCCATGCATGGATCACCTCAGCTCCAAACTCATCTTCAAATCCTTCAAATAGTGTTCTAGGACACGAAGATCCACCTATTACAAGTCTTTTAACTGTGTCTATTCTTTTACCAGAATCCCTTAAGTGATTTAATAATAAAAGCCAAATAGTTGGCACTCCAAGAGAAATAGTCACCTTTTCTTGATTCATAAGGTCGGTTAAGCTTTCACCATCTAATTTAGCACCAGGAAAAACTATTTTAGTTCCACACATTGGTGCTGCATAAGGTGTACCCCAAGCATTCACATGAAACATTGGAACAACAGGAAGCACTACGTCTTTAGCTCCATAAGGTACAACATCTTTTAAATTCATACCATACGCATGCAAAACTGTTGACCTATGTGAATAAAGCACTCCTTTGGGATTACCAGTTGTTCCAGAAGTATAACATAAGGATGAAGCTGTTTTCTCATCTAATTCGGGCCAAATAAATTCTTCAGATTGGTCTTTTATTAACTCCTCATAACATATGACTTTTATCCCATTTTTAATTTTAGGTTTAACCATATTGTTTTCGTCAGTCATAATCACCAAAGCTTCAACTGTTCTGAAATTTTCAGATGCTTTTTCTATCAATGGTAAAATATTCAAATCTACACACAAGATTTTGTCTCCTGCATGATTTACAATATAAGAAACTTGATCAGGGTGAAGCCTAGGGTTAAGTGTATGGCAGATAAGGCCACTGGAAGAAGTTGCATAATATATTTCTAAATGTCTATAACCATTCCATGCTAAAGTTCCAACTTTATCTCCTTGTTCTAAATTCAATGATTTTAGAGCATTAGCTAATTTCTTAGTTCTCTTACCCCAGCTTGAATAATTATATCTATGAATTCCTCCTTCAACTGTATTAGAAATAATTTCTTGTTTTCCATAATTACTAACAGCATGTTCAAAAATACTCGAAATCAATAAAGGATGGTCTTGCATTAAACCTAACATATTATTTTCTCCAAAATTTATTCTTATAAATTCTATATAAGATTTACTTTATATTATTTTTTTATTTTGACGCAAAAGTTTTGTTTCTTTTTGATTAATTTCAAAATTATTTTCATCAATACTTACACCAAAAAATTCAATTGCTTGTTTTCTAGAATATTTTTTTTCTATTACATCTTTTAACACTAGTAATTCATTCCTCTCATACGGAGAACCATAACCACCACCTCCAGGTGTCTTTACGTGAACTGTATCACCTTTAGTAAGCTGAATATCTTGCTCTTTGGATAAATGGATAGGAGTATAAACTTTGTTTGATTGTTGGACATTTACAACATTAACTTGACCGTCCAATCCCCCCATAGCTCCTTGGGGTCCATATCTACCATGATCCATAACAAAACTTGCTTGAGCATTTTCACATAAAATCTCTAACTTGTAATCTAATCCTAAACCACCTCTTTGTTTCCCTGCACCTCCAGAACCATCATGAAGTGCATAATGATGATACAAGACAGGAAATTTTTGTTCCATTATCTCCACAGGAGGAGCTTTAGATATGCCAATAGTTGAGCATCCATTCGCAAGACCGTCGTGATCTGAATTGCCTCCGTAACCTCCCCCGGATAATTGGTACATTACGAAATCACTATTTGTGTCTTCATTAAAACCTCCCAAAGCAAAATTTCCACTAGTGCCTGCAGGTGCAGCGGTAACTCTTGAAGGAAGAACTTCAACTAATGCAATAAAAACCGCTTCAGCAATTCTTTGTGATACTTCTGCCGCACAACCAGAAACAGGTCTTGGGTAATGAGCATCCAAAAAAGTGTTAAATGGTCTTTTTACTTTAAGTGGAATAAAAGCACCACCATTTATGGGTACTTCGGGAAAAATATGTCTCATAGCCAAGTAAACAGAACTCAAAGTAGTAGCTAAAACGGAGTTCATTGGACCCTTACAAGGTTTAGATGATCCAGAAAAATCAAATTCTAATTCTTCATCTTTTTTTGTAATTGTTAATTTAATTTCTAAAGGCTCATTTATAACTCCATCTGAATCAACCCAAGCAGAGGACTCATAAACACCGTTTGGAATTTCTTGTATAAAGGATTTCATCTGATTACATGCCGTTTTTCTTAATAGTGATATACTATTTTCAACAACCTCATCACCATATTTATCTAACAATATGTCTAATCGTTCTTCTCCGACCAAAAGGGCTGCTTCTTGGGCCTTCACATCCCCTATCCTTTGATCAGCAACTCTAATATTTGAGCAAATTATTGAGTATATCTCATTATCTAACTTGCCTTTTTTAAAGAGTTTCACTGGTGGCAATCTTAAACCTTCTTGTTCAACGGCTGTAGCAGAAGCTGAGAAACCTCCCGGCACACTGCCACCAATATCAGGCCAATGACCAGTATTAGATAACCAACAAAAGATTTTACCTTTTCTAAAATAAGGTTTAACAAACCTTACGTCCATTAAATGAGTCCCACCGAGATATGGATCATTAACTATATAAATATCTTTTGGATTAGGTTGATCAACTTTACCTTCATTGATCAATCTTATTAATTCTCTTGTAGAGTACTCCATCGTACCAACAAAAACTGGAAGACCGCCTATCCCCTGAGCAATTAAATCACCATTATCTGCCGCATAAATACCATCGGATCTGTCATTAGCTTCTGAAATGACAGGAGAAAAAGCAGCACGAGAAAAACTTAAATCCATTTCATCACATACTTGTTGTAAACCAGCTTGAATCACAGATAAGGTTATTTTATCTATAATCATCAAGATTCTCCGACTTCGATAAACATATTCCCTAAATTATCACCATATACTCTGTCATTAGGCTCAATAAGTGTAGTCGTATCCATTTGTTCAATTATAGCAGGCCCTTTAATTTCAAATTCAAATGGCATTTTATCCCTAGAATAGATTGGAGTACTTAAAAATTTATCTTTAAAATAAACTTTTCTATATTCTAATAATGCGTCATTCAAATTCAAACGTTTGTCTAACTTATTATTTAACAATGAAATATCAAAAGGTACTTTATGTCCTTGTACCGTAGTATTTGCATTTACTATGTTAGCTTTGATTTCTGATAATCTAACCTTAAACCTATTTAAATAGGATTTTTCAAAACTTTTTTGTAAATAATCCTTGTCTGGGTAAGAGTTGGGTAAATCGATTCTTAAAATATGAGTTTGTCCAATAAATTGCATATCAAGGCTAAAGCTTGAGCTGATATTAGTAAGTTCAAGCCCTTGTTTCTTGATTGATTCAATTCCCCTTTTTTCTTGATCTTCAAAAAGAGAATGTAAATCTTGAATGTTTACTTTATCTATCGGCATATTTAAAGTCTTAGTAAAATCTTGTCTTAAATCTGCAACAACACAACCTAAAGCATTAGTTATTCCTGGACGAGCTGGGATTAACACCTTTGGAATTCCTAATTCCTTTGCCAAAGAACTAGCGTGAAGAGGCCCTGCTCCTCCAAATGCGAACAAAGTAAAATCTCTTGGATCAACTCCTAGAGATATTGAAACCATGCGTATGGCTCCTGCCATTTTTGTATTAGCAATCTTAATGACAGCTTCAGCGGTTTTAATTTCATCCAATAATAAACCCTTACTTAATTTATTATGGAATATTTTTTTAATATCATCTATGGAAATCTTATCAGTATCTGAAATAATTTTGGAGATATTTAATCTCCCCAAAAGAAGATTAGCATCTGAGATAGTAGGAATAGTTCCCCCGTGTCCGTAACAAATTGGACCTGGAACTGAACCCGCACTTTCAGGACCAACCTCTAACAAGCCAGCCAGACTTAATTTTGCTATAGAACCACCTCCCGCACCAACGGTTCTAACATCTACCATAGGCACATGAACAGGCATACCGTATTCAACTTCAAGATCACTTGAAACAGATGGCTGATTTCCAATAATTAATGCAACATCTGTAGAAGTGCCTCCCATGTCATAAGTTATAATATTATTAATCCCAGATGATTGACCAGTATGAGCTGCAGCAATAACACCAGAAGCAGGTCCCGACATAACAGTCTTTGCGGCTTCATTGACCACCATTTTGGAAGAAATAGTTCCTCCATTTCCATTCATTACAAGCAATTCATTTTTGTAATTAGCAATCGAAAGTTCATTTTCCAACTTTTTAAGATATTTTTCAAGAATTGGCTGTACACTCGCATTAATTACGGCGGTGACACCTCTTTCGTACTCTCTATTTTCAGATAATAACGAATGACCCATAGTAATATAATTGTTTGGCCAAAAATTAGATATTATTTCTAAAGCTCTCAATTCGTGATGATTGTTTGCATAAGAATGTAGAAAATGAATTACAATTGACTCACATCCTAATTCGAGAAGTTTTTCAGCAGTATTTTTTACTTCAATTTCATCAAGAACCGTAATTACATTACCTCTTGCATCAACTCTTTCGCTTACCTCACAACGCAAATCTCTTGATATAATTGGAACAAATTTTCCATGCATTCCATAAGAATTTGGCCTAGTTCTTCTTCCTAACTCAATAACATCTTTAAAACCTTTTGTTGTTATCAGCCCTGTTTTGGACAACTTTCTTTCTAATAATGCATTTGTTGTGGTGGTTGTTCCGTGAACAATTAATTTAACTTGATCAAGTTTTAATTTTGCTTTTTTAATTGCGTCCATAACCCCAAATGCTTGATTTTCTGAGGAAGTTGGTACTTTTGCAAACTCTATAATATTATTCTCTTTATCAACATAAATAAGGTCAGTGAATGTACCTCCAACATCGATCCCTAAAACATTAAAATTTTTGGAAATTGAAGTGTCATGTTTCATACGTCATTACCAATGCATAATATATAGAATTAATTTTTACTTTAAATATTTTCCAAAAAAATGTTAGATCATATATTGTATTTTTCATCAACGTTTGTTGAAACTTTAATTAAGCTTAATATTTTTTAGTTGTAAATAATTGTATTACAGACCAAATAAAATAAATGATGCACTCAATAGTTTGTCTAAACAAAAACTGACAATAGCTGCTGGATGCACTGATTTACTTCCTTCAACCCAAGAAGATAATCTTGGCAATGATATTTTAGATGTTTCTGGCATAAAATCTCTTAGAAATATTACTTTTGAAAATGGGTTCAGAAAAATAGGGTCTGGAGTTACCTGGACAGATCTTGTTGAAAACAATGATCTACCCAAATGCTACGATATGCTTAAAGAATGCAGCCTTCAAATAGGTTCGCGACAAATTCAAAACTTAGGGACTATTGGAGGAAATTTGTGCAATGCTTCTCCTGCAGCTGACGGTGTTCCTTGCCTGTTATCTCTAGACGCATCAATTGAATTATTATCCGTCAATGGTAAACGAGTTTTAAAATTGGAAGATTTTATAAAAGGGTCTAGGAAGACAGAATTACAAAATGATGAGATATTGTCAGCTATACTGATACCCAAAGAAGCAGAATTAGGAAATTCCTCTTTCTTAAAATTAGGCGCACGTAAATATTTAGTTATTTCAATTGCTATGATTGCATGCAAATTAAATCTAAAAAAAGATATAATATCTGATATTGCCATTTCTATTGGTTCTTGTAGCGCAGTTGCAAAAAGAATAACATCATTAGAAAATTTATTAATAGGTAAAAGTATAAAAGATGAGCTAACAACTATTATTTTAAATTTTAATTATGAAAAATATCTTTCCCCAATCAATGATATTAGAGGGACTAATTTGTATAGACTTCAAGTATCTAAGGTTCTTGTAAAGGATACAATAATAAATACCATTAATAAATTTAATTTTAAAGGTTAATATGAGTAAAACAAAAATTGAATTAGATTTTATTCTAAATGGTAAAAAACAAGTTTTAAACGTCAATCCTTCAGATAGAATTAGTAAGGTTTTAAGAGAAGATTTAGGTTTAAAAGGAACTAAAGTTGGATGTAACGCAGGCGACTGCGGTTCTTGTACAATTCTTGTTAATGAAGAACCTATTTGTTCATGCCTTTTGACAGCTGCAAGGGCACAAAACACAGAAATACAAACGATTGAAGGATTAAGTTATAGTGGTGTAAATGATTTACAAAAATCATTTCTAAAACATGGAGCTGCTCAATGTGGAATTTGTACTCCAGGCCTCCTTATTTCTGCTACTGCTCTTCTTAAAAAAAATCCTAGACCAAATAAAGCCGAAGTTGAAGAAGCATTATCAGGAGTTTTATGCAGATGTACTGGGTACCAAAAAATAATAAATGCTGTTAAAAATGTTAATGTTGATGCTGATGAAGATAAATTGCCTATTTATGAAAAAGCTGTGGGAAGTAGAATTCCTAGGATTGATGGACTAAAAAAAGTACTCGGCACTGAGATTTTTGGCGCTGATTATTGGCCAAAGGACTCCTTGTTAGTTAAAATTATAAGATCTCCATATCATAGAGCAAGGTTTAAGTTTGGCGATTTAAATAAGTGGAAAAAAAAGATTGACGGTATAGAAATTATACTTACCTCAAAAGACATACCAGGAGAAAATAAATTTGGTGTAATTCCAAACTTCGCTGATCAACCAGCATTGGCTATTTCAGAAGCTAGATTTAAGGGAGAGGCTATTGCTATAATTGCCGGTGATTATGACTTGATCAATCAATTAGATATAAGTTCTTTTCCTGTAAAATGGGAACCTTCACAAGAAAGTCTAACCATATCTTCAGCAAAAGAAAAAAATACAGAAAACATTCATTCTGATAGAATTAACAACGTATTAACTGTTGGTAAAGTTATTTCAGGAAAACCTGATCTTGTATTTAATCATTCAGGCTTTAAAGTTTCAGGATCCTTAAAAACTTCTTATGTGGAACATGCTTATATAGAACCTGAAGCTGGTTCTTGCTGGATGGATGGAGATACTCTAGTAATTCAAGCTTGCACACAAGCTCCGATTATGGATAGAGATGATACTGCTAATATTCTTGGTTTAGAAAAAGAAAAAGTAAGAATAATTCCAGCCACAGCTGGTGGAGGTTTTGGTTCTAAGTTAGACGTATCAATTCAACCCTTATTAGGATTGGTAACTTTAAAAACTAATAAGCCAAGCAGAATAATTTACACAAGACATGAATCAATGATGTCTACTACTAAAAGGCATCCTGCTGATATGAATGCTCTTATCTCAGCAAATAATGATGGAAAAATTATAGGAATGATTTTTGATGGCGACTTCAATACGGGAGCTTATGCAAGTTGGGGCCCCACTGTTGCCACAAGAGTTCCTATACACGCAAGTGGTCCATATTACACTCCAAATTATAAAGCTTTGGGTAATGCATTACATAGTAATGGCCCAATATCTGGAGCATTCAGAGGTTTTGGTGTTCCTCAAGCAGCAGCTCTTCAAGAAACTCTTTATGACCAATTAGCTGACATTTGTAACATTGATCAGTTAGAATTTAGGAAAATTAATGCTCTTCAAGATGGTCAAAAAACTGTATGCGGTCAACAACTTCACGGGGTTGGTATATTAGAATGTTTAGACGCTCTTTCAGAAAGATGGAAAGTAGGTCTTCAAAATATAGAAAATTTTAATAAATCCTCTGATGTTATTAAAAAAGGTATTGGACTTGGTTCTTGTTGGTATGGTTGTGGTAATACTGCTTTACCAAACCCATCCACCATAAAAGTTGGCATAGACAATATTGGAAAACTTTATCTTCATCAAGGTGCAACTGATATTGGTCAAGGATCAAATACTGTAATTACTCAAATTTGCGCAGACGCCTTAGGTGTTCCCGTTAACGTCTTTAACTTAATTGGTCCTGATACTCATTTAACACCAGATTGTGGAAAAACATCTGCATCAAGACAAACTTACATTTCAGGCAAAGCTGCCGAGTTAGCCGGAAAAAGTTTAAGAAAAAAAATTTTAAGATTAAGTAATATGGGCTCTGACGCGGTTATTGAATTAAAAAATGAAACTGTAGTTGTTAAACATAATGATAAAAAACAAATCTTAAAACTCAACGAAATGAAAGCAGATAATGATGGCTACATTTTATCAGCAATAGAAACATATGACCCTCCTACAATTCCATTAGATGATAACGGACAAGGTAAACCTTATGCTGTATATGGATATGGTGTGCAAATGGCTGAGATTGAGGTCAACAAAGAACTAGGGACTATAAAAGTAGAGAAAATCACAGCTGTTCATGATTTAGGTAAAGTAGTTAATCCACTCTTGGCAGAAGGCCAAATTGAAGGAGGAGTCGCTCAAGGTTTAGGTTTAGCTTTAATGGAAGAATATATTCCAGATAGAACAGAAAATTTACACGATTATTTAATACCCACTATTGGTGACATGCCTGAAATTGAAAGTATTTTTGTGGAAAAAACCGATCCTGAGGGACCTATGGGCGCTAAAGGATTAGGTGAACATGTTTTAATACCTACTACACCTGCAATTCTAAATGCTCTTAGAAACTGTACTGGAGCAATAATTAAAAAACTTCCAGCACTACCTCATAGAGTATTAGAAGCTATTTCGGAGGCTGAATTTGATACAAGAAAAAATTAGATGTGATGCATGTCCAATATTGTGTTTTATCGCCGAAGGTAAATCTGGTGCCTGTGATAGATATGCTAATCAAGATGGAGAAATCATAAGACTTGATCCTCTAATAATCCTTAATAAGAAAATTGAAAAAGGTGAAGAAGTTAAACCTTTTCTGAAAGCAAATTGGGATGGTGAAAGCACACAAGATGATAATACATTTATTACAGCAATTGGATCAGGTACTACTTATCCAGACTATAAACCTGCCCCCTTTATATTTAGTAGCAAAGTAGAAGGTACTGATTTTGTAACTGTAGTTACTGAAGCCATTTTTTCATATTGTGGAGTAAAAGTTAAAATTGATACTGATAGACATTTAGGTTCTGAAAGATCAATAGTGAGGCATAAAGGTGAAGCAATAGGTCACGTTATGACAAGTGAATATGGATCACAAATGTTGTCTTTAGGTGGTGTTGACCACTTAACTGGTGGATCAAAATTAGAAGGCCGTCTTACTTGTAATGCACTCATGCAATTGTGTAATAAGGAAGCAGTTGAACTATCTATTGATGATGGGCTTAATATAATTGTTCAAGCTGGGAAAGCACCAATAATTCAAGGTGTAAAAGAAGATAAAATGAGGGTTGGGTGTGGATCAGCTACCATTGGTATGTTTGCATCGCAATGGGTAGATCTAGTTGACGAAGTTGTAGTTGTTGACGACCATATTACTGGTGTTGTATCTGAGCATCAAGCTGGGAAAGTTCTAAATTGGAAAAGCACAGGAATCTCAATTAAGGGAAGACGATCAACTCCAGGAAGATATTTCCAAGTTGCAAATCCAGGAACTGGTTGGGGCGGAACAGACATAGATGATCCCTTAACTATTTTAGGAGACTGGAATGAAAAAAAGGGTGCTTTTCCAGGTCTTACAATTCTAATGGTATCAACAACAGGTGAACATTTTGCTTACTATCAATTAGATAATAATTTGAAACCACAGAAAAAAACAATACCCAAAAATTTAAAACCAAGTGTTGAGTTGATTGAAGAAAATTGTGAACCTGCTCTCTGCACTGTGATGTTTGTTGGTGGAGCTGGCGGCTCATTGAGATCAGGAGTAACAAAAAACCCAATTCAACTCACAAAATCAGTCAAAAACAAAACAACAAATATTACTTGTGGTGGAGTCAAACCTTATATTTGGCCCGGTGGAGGAATAACTCTTATGGTTGATGTTTTTGATATGCCAGACAATTCATTCGGATATGTCCCTACTCCTGCTATAGTTGCTCCATTGGAATTTACAATTGATAATGATCAATATAAATCAATTGGTGGCCACTTAGATAATATTAGATCAAAAACAGATGTAATAGAAAAAGGTGGTGAATATGGCACAAAAAAATCATTTTTATAATAAAGTGAATTAATGTTCATTAAAGAACAAGATAACAGATTATTTCTTCAGCACGGTCCAATAAATATAGTTCTTGAAGCTCTAGGAATCGATAGAAGTTTAGCTTACACTTACGCTAAGAAATATTTTGAAACACTTTTAGACGAACTTGTATTAGACCAACAGCTATTGAAAAAAAAAGTTGTACTTAATAGAAAGTTTAATAATAAGATTTCTCAGAGCATGCAAAATGCAACAGAAAAATTTATTCCCTCTTTTATAACACCAATGGCTGCTGTTGCCGGTTCAATTGCAGATAATATTCTCAGAGTTGTAATTAATAATACAAATCTTGAAAAAGCATATGTGAATAATGGAGGAGATGTATCATTTTATTTAAATAAAAATCAGATAATGAAGAGTAGTTTAGCTGCTATTCCTAATATGATTGCAGAAATAAAATATAAAGATAAATCACGTGGAATAGCCACATCTGGGTGGAGAGGAAAAAGTTTTTCTAGAGGTATTGCTGACTCTGTAACTGTTTTAGCTAATAACGCTGCAATGGCGGATGCAGCTGCAACTATGATATGTAATGCTGTAGATATATATGACCATCCCAATATTAAAAAAAAACCTGCAAATGAAATTTATGAAGAAAGTGATTTGAACAATTTGTTGATTACCGTTGAAGTTGGAGAATTAACGAAAGTAGAAATAAAACAGGCACTAAAAAATGGCTATCATACAGCAATGAAATATGTTCAAGAAGATTTAATTAATACAGCTTTAATACAAATATCTGATTTCTTTTGTATTGTACAAAAAAACTCAACTGATTTAAATATTATTAACAAATCAAAATTAAAAAAAATTACTTATAATTAAACATTGAGTAAATTAATAATGAATTTAGTCAAAAATTTTTATAAAGACATAACTAGAGAAAATATTACTAATGGCTTTGTAGCATTTCTTTTTGCAGTTACTGGCCCAGTTGCAATCATGCTTCTTGTAGGCACTAAGACAGACCTTACAAATCAAGAACTTTCTAGTTGGTTATTTGGTGCTTTTGCAATTAATAGTTTGATAAGTATAGTTTTTTCTTTTTGGTACAAACAGCCATTGGTATTTATGTGGAGTATACCAGGAATAATATTAATTGGTTCATCTATAGAAAATTACTCTTTTAACGAAATTGTAGGCACTTACGTAGTAACTGGCATTTTTTTAACCTTTTTAGGATTAACTAATATTTTAACTTGGATAAATAAGAAAATTCCTGTTGAAATAGTAATGGGAATGGTTGCTGCTATTTTTCTCCAATTTAGTTTAAACTGGTTATATTCTCT
>ERZ802822.224-NODE-224-length-41977-cov-8.969475_pt1 | contig 41977 bp, 31 predicted proteins | sample MGYA00345649_ERZ802822 | MGnify/ENA primary metagenome ERZ802822 (study PRJEB30503, sample SAMEA104212359) | marine metagenome | biome: Westerlies Biome; feature: [SRF] surface water layer (ENVO:00010504) within the epipelagic zone...; material: water...
TTCGTGTGAAATGACGCGTGCACTAGGCAATGCGATGAGCCCGAAGTTAGTCAGAGTCGCCGGTTATAAAGCCAGAGGATGAATGGTATTGATCTAATAAATACAAAGGAAACGCAATATGTCGACCGACAAAATAGTACCAGGATCCGAGTTCCCTGAGTTACGTGTGTTTGACTCGAACGATAATCTCGTGAATATAAGCAAGCCAATCAGCGAAGCAAGGATACAAATGATTGTCACCTATCGCCATCGAAATTGTGGAAAATGTACAGAGCATCTCAATAATCTGTCCAAATTTAGCCAACGTTTGCTCGATATCAATATTGATTTAGCAGCTGTTTCCTGTGGCAGTAAAGAGGATTTGCAAGATCATCTGACGCGACTCGAAGTTAACTTTCCCTTATATTATGGTTTGAAGCCCGATCAGGCTCGTGATCTTGGTTTGCATATATCGCCACCAGAGCCCCCTAAAGTAGAACATGAATTCTCTGAACCTGGCTTGTTTGTAATATATCCAAACGGTCAGCTAGGAATGGTAAGCATTTCTAATAATCCAATTCTTCGGCCCGACTTAAACATGTTAGTAAACACTTTGGAACAGTTTCTCGGAAAGTAGCTTTCTATGAGATATATCAGAAGTTGAATGATGCTTCTTTACATGTTGTTTTTTGCGAGTTTTTATACCCGAGTAAGAGACCTTCTTTTTCAAAATTAAGACGAAAGCGCCCCAGAATAGTGATGAAGAGTTTTGGTGTAAATTCTAGTTCTTATATAACCGAATTATCTTTCCATCAGGGCCATCCGTTGCTACAAGAAGACTTCCATCAGTGCTATTAACTACATTTCTAAGTCTTCCTAGCTCCGACAGCATTATCTCTTCGCCCACTACCTTATTATCAATCATGGTCAATCTCCTGAGGTCTCCCGGCACCATGGCTGTAATAAATAGGTTATCTCTCCAATCGGGAAACATATCCCCTTGATATATCGCCAAAGCCGACGGCGCTATGGAGGGTACCCAGTATTTAATAGGTTGCTCTAGTCCTTCTCTTTCAGTAAAAGGGGTTATCAAGGACCCACTGTAATCAAGCCCATAAGTAATCAGTGGCCATCCATAATTCTTTCCAATGTTGACAATATTAAGTTCATCACCACCCTGGGGTCCGTGTTCATGCTCAAATATAGTCATTCCGTCATTACCAAGCGCCATTCCCGTCGGATTTCTATGACCAAATGACCATATGTCAGGGAGAGCATCTTTCATACCCACAAATGGATTATCATCTGGTATTGAGCCGTCATCATTGAGGCGAACAATTTTACCTACATGATTATCAAGTGTTTGGGCTTGGTCACGATAATTAAAACCATCTCCTGATGTTATCAACATTGTACCGTCGCCAAGAAATAATATCCGAGCACCATAGTGTGCTGCGGTTTTTCTGGGTGGCTCGGCCTTAAAAATTTGTTTAACATCAACAAGATTGTGGCCTTCTAGTCGTCCACGAATGACTGTCATTGCATTCAATGATGGGTCGTCTTTGTCGGCCTCACCGAAAGAGAGGTATATCAACTGGTTTTCGTTATATCTCGGATGCAATGCAACATCACATAGCCCCCCTTGCGTCAAATCAGCAGGATATAGAAAAACTGACGGAATCCCTTTGATCGGGACTGGATCAAGTTGACCATCGATAATCCGACGTAATCGGCCAACCCCCTCTGTTACCAATATTTCATTGTCGGAAACAACAGCGATGCCCCAGGCATGATCGAGCCCTTCGGCAAGTGTCTCCATTTTGAATTCGCTATCAGAAGAAATTACAGCATCTGCAAAGAGTATAAGAACAAGCGGAAATAAGAAATGGAGTCGCATTATGATTGCCTCGGCAGATTTAATCCAAAAATATAGCCACCTAATGCTCCTGTAGCAGTTATGTAGCCTTTACCCAAAAGTGATAGTGCTCCACGATACATTTCAAGATCGTAGCTTAAAGCCGGGAAAAGGGTTACTAGCGTTAACATTCCAGAGGCACCTGCAAAAGCATAAAAATATTTCTTCTCAAGAGAAATCCGTCTCAATATGAGATGGGCTACAAAGAAAGCAACACCAAGAACTACAAAAATGACAAGAATAATAGGGGGCAGAAGCCCACGGAAGTTCATACCGATCAAGTCGGAGCCGACTGCCGAAAGAAACACGCTTAAGTCAACGGGCATTCCCATCTGATATAAATATTGCATGTAACTGGCAGTTGTCTGAATAACGAAAAGCGTCATTATTAAAATGACAATTGCGATAAAAATAGCAAATGTTTTTTTCAAATTTTTTGACAACCTCTCTTTTCAATTATCACCAATATATCAGGTTCTTAAATTTTTAAATCCATGAAGGACGGGTGTGGAGATACTATTCACCCATTATATTTTGGTTATGTTCCCCTTTGCCCAATCAAGACCATGCAAAGTCTCCACACACCTATATAACTGTAAAGGAGGTATAGCAACCTGCTGGGGGCTATGAAGACTTAAAAGACTTTGAAGACTTTGAAGCAGAGGATACGGGATAGTAGACATTTTGAAGCCGTTGACAGTGAACTCATCAGCTGTAATGCTAGTAATCACGTTAGCTGACAAGGTTAATGGAGCCCAAAGCAGGCGATGAGCTTCTGATGGGGTTGTTACACAAAAATCAAAAACTGGAGCTTGCAAATGATATTCACTGGTTGGGACACACCTCTAAGCGCGCTTAAAACTGAATTAGTTCAAAAAGAATATGAGGGGTTTTTGGTCCCAGATACCATAAAAAATCAAGTATCCGCCTTGGACTGTGAAAAGGACGCAATGAACTTTACAGTGATTGATGACATCTGGACGGCTTTAGATAAGTTACCTCTCAATCCCAAATTCCCCTATGTTCAACCCAATGACTTGGAAACCATTCGCGCGAATCGTCCGAAGGGAGTTCGACAGCTTGACATGCCTGCTGAGTCTGATCTGTTAGATAAATTCCATGGCGCTTGGATCGGTCGCGCGGCAGGTTGTGCGCTTGGAAAGCCTGTGGAAGCTATGGGTATTCGTGGCCAACAGGGAATGACCGGGCGTAAGGCTATTCAAACCTACCTACAAAATCGTAATGAGTGGCCATTAAATAACTATTTTAGTGGCGTTGATACGGGTGATGATCTTAAGCTGTACTGCCCGCTGTCACAACGCGAACAAATTGCCTTTATGGAGCCAGATGACGACATTCACTACACACTAATCGCTCTGCGAATTCTCGAAGAATACGGCCCCGACTTCGAATGGCGTCATGTAGCCCACACATGGAATAACAGCCTCCCATACAACGCAATCTGCACGGCCGAAACACAAGCTATTCTCAACTACAACAATGCAGTACCCAGAAGTGCTAAGTCTAATTGGGTGACTCCTGAATATACTCGTACCAGCAGAAACCCTTACCGCGAATGGATTGGAGCTCAGATTCGTGCGGATGGTTGGGGCTATGCCTGTGCCGGGAATCCCGAGCTCGCGGCCGAGTTTGCATATCGTGATGCTTGCTGGACCCATACTGCCAATGGAATTTATGGTGAGATGATGTTTGCCGCTATGATTTCGGCATCCTTTGTTATCTCAGATCCGGTAGAGCTAGTGCACATTGGATTATCGGAGATACCAGAGAATTGTAAGCTGTCAGAGGCCTCACTCGCTGCATTAGCTCACGCAGCCAATTGCGATGATTTTGAAGTTTATATGGATTGGGTAGAGGAGTTTTATGGCGACTTGCATGGTGTGCACACGGTTAATAATGCTCTTGTTGTTATCGGCTCGATGATCTTTGGCAAAATGGACTTTCATCAGTCAATCTGTCGTTCTGTCCAGGGTGGATGGGACACAGACTGCAACGGGGCTACCTGCGGGTCCATCGTAGGTGCCGTTGGAGGTGCTACATCTTTGAATTCAACTCTTGTAGCGCCGTTAAATGATACGATCAAGCCAAGCGTTATCGGTTTCCAAGAAATCAGCATGACCGAACTGGCAGAGCGGACCTTTAAAGTTTATCAAACGGTTTCTAAGACAAAGCCCTAATGCACACTTTTAGATATAAGCAAACTTATTACTCATCTGCTATTGAAATAAGCATGCCATCCGATGGTAATCGCTTAACATGAATGCGTTTTGGTTGACGCCATAAAATTGTTTCATCAAACTCATGCACAATATTTCGTTCTAAAGGCGTTTTCATTATGACGAAACTGACAATAGCGCTGCTGTTTATTGGCGCGACAATTATTGCTCTGATTATTACCAAGAAAGTTCTCAATCACGAACGAAGTGGCTCTGTCGTTCACTATAGTAACTTTCCATCTGAATTTGTTGTTCAGCGTCCGGTTGAAGTTTGGCTTCCACAAGGCTACGACCCGTCATCATCAGAGAGGTATCCGGTTATATATATGCATGATGGCCAGTTTCTATTTTTAGGTTCCCGCTCCTGGTACACCTGGACGCCTTGGAATTGGAATGTTGATGTCACCATTCCGCGAATGATCCGCGAGAAAAAAATTAGGTCCGCCATCGTTGTAGCGCCTTGGATGCTGCCCAAAGATGATCGACGAAGAAATGAATATATGCCGCAAAAACCTATTACCCGGGAAGTTGGCCGGCTTCTTGAGGCTGATAAATCAGACATCAAATATGAAAGACTTAACTCAGACAACTACCTTAAATTTCTTGTCGAAGAGCTAAAACCCTATATCGATAAAACTTATAAAACTAGCCCAGAGAAAGATAACACTTTTACTATGGGATCTAGTATGGGCGGCATGATCTCCGCCTATGCGATCTCTGAATATCCTGATATTTTTGGTGGCGCTGCCTGTATGTCGACCCACTGGAGTGACGCCAATGGCGCGGTAGTTAAGTGGTACCAAAATCACTGGCCCGAGGCTGGCGATAACCGCCTCTATTTTGATTACGGCACCGAGTCCTATGATGCGGCCTATGAGCCCTATCAACAACTAATGGATGAAACTATGCGATCGAAAGGTTACACAGAGGGACATGATTGGGTGACGCGTAAATTTCAAGGAGCTTCCCACCGTCCCAGTGCATGGCGGGATCGATTGCATATTCCCTTGGAGTTTCTGCTAGGAACAGACAAGTAGCACCACTCTTATTCTTATTTAGTAGGCCTTGCTGTTTTGTTCTTGTTGCTGATATCTCACTGAACTGCAATGAGTACTGGTGCAGTTAACCCATTCTTAGTATGACATCTCTGTATCATCCCAACAGTGTACTTGAAGATACTTAAGGACTTTGGGGAGGCTACTCTCGCTCGGATTTCTAAGCAATACTTCCAATGCTATTGCTTGTACAAAATTTCGGTCTGCCGGCCGCTCTAGCAGCTCCAACAAAAAATCTTCCATCACCATAATCGGCAAATCTGATGAGAGCAGGGCTAGTGCCGCATTGAAGTGTATCTGATCACCAACAAGATACGGTAAATCAGTGTCTTGATGCCAGGTTTCGCGGTCAGTTCGCAATATTTTTTTAATAGCAGGTAAAGCGGCTTCAGTATTGCTACCAATACAGGAAATCGATTCAAGAATGGCTCGCACAACTCTGTGGTCAGCACTGTCAAGCAACACTGTGAGATCGTCTATCGCCCGAGCCGCTGGATAACCTATTTGACCCAGCGCAAATGCAGCATTAATTACTATCCAGGGATCTTTGGACTCAAGGAGCTGACGTAGTGGGTCAATCGCGACCTCGCCCAAACGCCCAAGAGCATAGGCTTCATCCTGGAAAATATATCCGCCCTCGGTCCAACGTCTTTGCGCCTCCATTGCAGCATTGACGGAATAGGAGCCATCTTCATTTTGTACATAGGGAGGATCAATCCTACCCTGCCCCTCTACACTACTCAGGCTATTTAGTAGAGGTGAAAGCGCCGCCTGGCCCATCGCTCCAAGCGTGTATATTGCCTCTAATCGTAGAGGTTGATCAGAAGAGTTCAATCGTGAAACATACAATGGTATGTCCTGAGGTGGCAGAGCTTCGGTTTGGGTGTGACCTCGCAGCCAGTCCCACATTGTTGACCAAACCTGAGGATGGGAGTAGCGTCCTAGTGTCTCAGTTGGAGCTTGCCATGATTCCTTTCCACCGTTCCAAGAAGGCTGCTTAGGATTACCTGTTCGCAAAAAATTGAACTTGATCATGTAGCGCGTCTGATCAGCGCGATTGCTCATACCTGCATGATCAATATCAAAGGCAGCAAGCAAACAACTGCCAGCTTTGACGCCATCTGGCACGAGAGCATATTCATGATCCTCGGCAGTGATAGCATCCTGATATTGAGATCCAGGAATAACCCTTGTCGGCCCCATTTCAAAGGAGGTATCCTGAGGAAAATAGAATAAAAATAAGCGGAATGGGGCATGGTAACGTGCCTGCCCCAAGGGTATATAGGTATCTTTATGCCAGTAAGAATAGGAATTTGATCCCTCACCCATTGGCGGCCCATCCTCATTACCAGACAACTTAATGCTACGTTGCTCCGGAGATAGAGGCTCGCTAGGCACTACAATCCGGTGGGGATGTAGGAAGAAATCATTGCCTAGAAGACTCTGTATAGCGCCCTTAATGACTGGTGAATCCAGCACCGCTTGAAGCTCTGGTATCCGAGGAATGATATTGCCTTCGATGCTTCTATCATTCTTGTTGACCCATTCAAGTTTTTTTCGAATGGTGCCATGAAGATTACTATCCACAGCGCTATCCAGTAGCAAGATACCATCGCAGATAAAACGACTTATTTGTGCATCATCTAACTTGATAGTGTTTGACTCCTGCCCACCCAACATACTTTTCTCCTAAAATTATGTATCCACGGCATGATTAAGAAATGACCATTTCATTTATTAAAATACATTTGAATTTCCCACGCCATGCGAGCCAATAATCGTTAATTGTATAAATCTTAACGCTCGCACCATGAGAATATTAGTCGTTTCAGCTGGCGCTCCCGATAAGCGATCACCAGTAATGCCAAAAATCGGTACCTATAACTATTCTGGTTGATGTCTTGCGAGCACAACGATTAAACTGAGATTTTAACACCATTTAACCATGCTCTAATAACATGCATAGTCTCGCTTTCACCCATAACAGGGCAACCTGTTCTCTAACCTCAATTTTGGGTGAGAAAGGCTGTATCTAAATTGACCGAAATTGAATGTAAGATTACGCTTCAGAGAGAGTGAGGAAATTTTTTACAATCAAGTGCTGTAAGATCTCTTTTAATCAGAAAGTTGTCTAACTTAAACCTGTTAATCCCGAAGAGGGCGAAAACTTGAAAATAACTGATGTTAAGGTAACAGTTTGGAAGTGGAATAATATCCCTCCAACCCAATACACTAAGGACTTTAAAAGTCTTGAATCACGGAGCACGAATATGGCTCTGGTGCAAATACTTACTGATGAGGACATCACGGGTTATGCGTTCCTGGGTAATTCGATGGCGTCAATAGGCTACAACGCCCAAATTATTATTGAAAGGTTCAAACCGGGTTTAGTTGGAAAGGATCCTCTTGACAGGGAGCGTATCTGGCAAAATTTATCAAAGTGGTCTCTTGGTGGCACCATGCTTCAGATAGCGGCGATTGATATTGCGCTTTGGGATATTGCAGGTAAAGCCGCCAACATGCCTATCCATAAATTAATGGGCTCTTACAGGACCAAAGTGCCTGCTTATGCAAGCTCTGCAATTCTAGGATCAACCCAGGCATATGTTGACGAAGCTTTGTCTCTCAAAGAAAAAGGTTGGACCGCATACAAAATCCACCCGCCTGCTGAGCCAAAATTGGACATTGAAATTTGTAAAGAAGTGAGGCAAGCCGTTGGAGATGATTACAGATTAATGTTTGATGCCTGCTGGGGATATAACTACAACGACGCAATCTATGTTGGGCAAGCTGTTCAAGAGATGGGTTTTTATTGGTATGAAGATCCTCTGCCTTGCGATGATATTTATGGATATGTGCGCTTAAAGAAAACTTTAAGTATTCCCATTGCCGCAACTGAACTCCCTGCAACAGGCCCTAAAGCTTATGCTCCATGGATTATGAATCAAGCAACTGATTATTTACGAGGTGACGTCGCAATTAAAGGAGGTATCACCTCATGCTTAAAGACTGCCCATACAGCGGAAACGTTTCACATGAACTATGAAGTTCATCATGGCGGTAATTCCCTGAATAATGCAGCGAATCTACATTTGATTATGGCAATCAAAAATTGTGAATATTTTGAGGTGCTTCTTCCAGATGCAGCTCAAAAACATGGGATAGTTAACGATATTGAGGTTGACTCAAATGGAATGGTTCATGCTCCAAATAACCCTGGTTTAGGAATGCAAATAGACTTCGATTTAATAAATAAAAACAAGGTATTTGAGCTCTAATGAAACATTTTAATAAAAAAACCGCATTTATCACTGGTGGTGCAAGTGGGATTGGTTTAGGAATGGCGAAAGCATTTTTAAATGCAGGTGCCAATGTAGCGATTGGTGATATTAACGAGGAACAGCTATTAATTGCAGAAAAAGAACTTAAAACTATTAGCGAAAATATAATCTCAATAAAAATTGATACTGCAGATACCACGACTCTTGAGTCGGCTTCCACAAAAATAGGTGATTCTTTCGGACATCTCCATTTTCTGTGTAACAACGCAGGAATTCCTGGTGGCTCAAAAATTCTAGAGACCCCAGAAGAAAGATGGCGACTTGTTCATGAGGTTAATTTTATGGGGCCCCTAAATGGTATTAATCTATTTTTACCTCAAATGCTCGAGCATGGTGAAGCCAGTCATATTGTAAATACATCATCCTTTAGCGGCATCCATGGACATGGAAATCAATCTGCATATGGCTCAAGCAAGTTCGCTCTTGTTGGTATGTCAGAATTTCTTAGAAATGATTTGAAGGATACAAATGTTTCAGTTTCTGTCCTCTGTCCACACGTTGTCGATACAAATATTATAAGTAAACTTAAAGCAAGGGTCTCAGCTGATGTCCTAAAAATGATCAATCAAATGGCCGTCGATCCAAGTACTGTGGGCGATCAGGTTTTAAAGGCGATAATTGAAAAAGAGTTCTATATTTTTTGTGATGGCGTCCATACCCGTGAAATGCTAAAGGCCCGATGCGATGCGATGCTCAGTGCAATGGATAGACAATTTCCAGAGGAAGAAAATGACTGATAAACCAAAATACAATGCCGAGTGGAGAAGACTCTCCGATATGCCAGTTCCAAAGTGGGAGCCTGCGAGCATAGTTTTAGACAATAAAATGTATGTTCACGGCGGATATGAGACGGGGATTATCTCAGGGAAAAATCTTCATGTCTTTAATCCAGAAGGAAGCTCACATGGAACCTGGGAGAAATTACAGGATCTTCCAAGTGACATAAGTCACGTGAATTTAGCCCCAGGATTAACTGGGTTTTGGTTTGCAGGTGGAATGAAAGACATGAACCGACCTCGAGGCATAAAAGATCATATTGTCGCGGAATTTTGGCATTTTGATCCAGAGCTTGATCGTTACAGCGCTGGACCCTTACTCCCCGGGAAACGTGCCGGAGGCGGTCTGGTGCGGTTGGGTGACAACCTACATTATATTTCAGGCTTAATGGAAGACAGAGATACCGATTCAGGAGATCACTGGGTCTTCAATCTGAAAGATTGGGATAAAGATCAGTCTGCCAAGTGGGAAAAGTTAGCGCCATTACCCAATCCTAGAAACCAACTATCAGTAACAGTTCTTAATGAGCAAATATACATAATTGGCGGTCAATATAATCACGACTCCCAGCAGTTAGATCAAAATTTAGTGCATATTTACAACGCGAAAAATGACACGTGGAGTGCAGGCCCGTCACTTCCCTACGGTCATTCTCACTCTGAAGGTGCAACATTCACTCATAATAATAGAATTTGGATGGTTGGCGGGCATACAACGCCAGAAGGTGGGACAAAAGGGATGTGCGAAAATGTCGTGACTTTGGTGGATGGTGGAGAGTGGGAGATCACTTTTAAACTTCCAATAGGAATTTCCTCTCCAGCGTCAAAAATAATTAATAATAAACTTTATGTCGCTGGGGGTTGGGATCTTAGATTGCTGGCGCAAACCCCTGAAAGAGATTACTGGGCAGACCGGCAGGTGACATCAGGCGATGTCTGGGTGACTGAGCTTCCATTTTAATGGGTTGATCTATTTTTGGTCTAGTAACTCTAAAAATCGATTAGTTCGATCTCGGGCATTCTGACGAATATCCGCCCAATAATATTGATAATCATAACCGTGCAAATTCCCCTCGAAAAAACGAAATAATCCTGGTGTTTTTAATTTCTCACTCCTGTCAGCATTAACTAGCAACCAGTTGGATGAATCATTACCACAATAAACAGAAATATCATTCTTGACGAGCTCTGATAATGGATCGGTGATTGATCCATAATCATCCTGTTTAGAGATAGGCAATGCACCAAGATGGTCAGCCTTGTCACTTGCTGAATCATCTGTAACCCAGGAAATAGGATTGACACAAATTCTAGTGCGCTCCTCGTAACCAGAGTAATCTACACCATTCCATAAAGCTTCCCGCTCACCCGCAGCTTGCATAAATTCTACGGGCTTTCTATCACCTCGATACGAATCCCAACTGATAAAACACCCTAACTGAAGTCTATCTTCACAGAAATCAATATCAGGTAAGCCCTCCGTTACAACGCTTTTTGGCAAAGAATGACCAATTGCATAGACGGCAATTAATCGATCCATCAATGGCGTTCCGCTGACCTCCTCCATGACGAGTCGCACCATATGAAAAGTGCCTTGGCTATGACTAGCCAAAACAAAAGGTTTCTCATCTCCTATTTCGTCTAAAAAATATAAAAATGCATTTCGGACATCGGAGTAACCAATTTCAAAAATCCTCTCTCCCACATCCTCCTCTGGATAGGGAAGACTTGACTGTCGATATCGCGGGGCATAAACAGTGCAACAGTCATTAAATGCAGACGCTTGGATTGAAACAGTTCCCAAATCCGTTCCTCTCCTAGTCCCCTCATGGTCCATCGGCTGAACATAATGATCAGTTGAGCCATAAGTGGTGGGATGTAAAAAAAATGCGGCTGCTTCTCGTTTCTCATACGGCACAGGCTCAACGTTTAGAGGCAATCTGTCGGCAGGATTTCCAGGCCCAGGCCAACCAGACCAATTGGAACGTATCGAGTAATCTGGGGCGATGGGGAGAGGCTTCTCTCCAAAGGCATGGTCAGGTTCCAAATTCGCGATTAATACTTGAAACGCAATAAACAAAAGCGCGACTAAAATCGCAGGTGCACCTACAAAAACCCAAATCAATATCTTCGTGGTTTTACTCACAAAACTTCCTCTCTAATCATTTTGCAAATTAACAAATTGTCGATAACGACCCATCTTTTTAGACATCAATTCATCATGGGAACCAACATCTGATATCTTTCCATCCTCAATGAATATGATCTGATCAGCAGCTTTGACTGTTGATAGTCTGTGAGCAATAATAATAAATAACTTTTCATCCGCCACCTGTTTCAAACTCGCCATTAACTTATTTTCAGTCTTTGGATCGAGGGCAGCGGTAGGTTCATCCAGAATAACGATTGGGGTATCTCTCAAAATACCCCTTGCGATAGATATTCTTTGTTTTTGTCCAACAGATATGGTGTTACCTGCTTTGCCAAGTGCTGTATCAATTCCATCAGGAAGGTTAGCAATAAACTCGTCAGCGCAAGATATTCTGCAAGCGAAATCAATCTCTTCACTTGTGGCATTAGGTCGGGCCAAAAGTAAGTTTTCTTTTATCGTGTCCGAGAGAAGCATATGCTCCTGAAAAACATATGTTACTTGTTCCCTTATATCTTTTACTGACCTATCGGATAGTTGGTATTCATCGAACCAGATATCTCCCGAACTTGGCCTTAAATATCCTGGCAATAAATAAGCGAGTGATGTTTTACCTGCGCCCGTCGGCCCAACGACTGCTATTACCTTCCCAAGCGGTAAGTCGAGATTTATATTTTTAAGAGCAGAGCGTCCATCGGGATAGGAAAAGTCTACATTCCTAATTTTGACACCCTTTTGTATCCTACGCATTCGTCTAGTATCTTCGTTGTACTCAGAAGTATGATCAATGAAGAAAAAAACTCTCCTGACAGCCGCGATATTTTTTTGAATCTCAACCCAATACAGCCCAAGGCCCCCAGCTGCAGAGCTCAACATAAAAAACATACTGATTAGTGCCGAGTAATCCCCTACGGTCAGCTCCTTCTCAATGACACTATTTGATATCAAAACAAATGCAATCGCCATTGATCCGAAGATACAAATATAATTTACCATTGAGATTAACGCATCGAACAGTGCCGTATGCCGATGCCTTCTGTAGGACTCCTCACTCGCATCACTAAATCGTTCTATTTCTTTTTTAGATGCCCCTAAAGATTGCACGGCCGAGATATTCTCAATACTCTCTTCCATGGTATTTGTTGTCGATGCACCAGCCGCTCTATTAGTTTGATGCAGTCTTCTTGCCAAACCAGTTAAAGGAATTGTGATAAATAAAATCAAGAAAACCAGGAACACCGCTAGCTTGAGTAACTCGGGTATAAAATCACCATAGGTACTTTGCATTAAATAAATATTTAATACAGTTCCCAAAATGAGTAGCAATGGTTCAATAGTCAACCGATAACATATTCCAGGAAGCATTGGCGAGTCATACATAACCCGGTAGACAGAATCTCCTATTCTCTGATCATCAAGCGTTGTCATTTCTAAACGCGTTAATCTCTCCATTAGCTGCATTCTCAAATCATTTGCTAACCTTTGCGTCATTCTTATCGTCAGTGATAATTCAATCAATCCCCAGATACCATTCGCTTTACTTCCACCCGCTGATAAAGCCTGTTCAGACTGAGTCGCCGCATCATAACCAATAGGCATTCCCCAAGCTTCAGCCTGCTCTGCGGGAGCGGCTCTTAATCCAAAAATAGTGAGTGTTACCAACATAAACGAGGTAATCGCAAACATGATTTCACTCGGTGTAAGACCCTCAAGCAATCCCAATAAGGGGATAAAAAATGAAGGGAGATTAGCATTTAAGATATCTATAGGCTGCTGCAGTATCACGTGATCTACAATAATTTTCAAAATCCAAGGCACTAGTAATGGGGGTAAAACAGAAACTAATGCAAACAAAATTTTTATAATAAAAAATACTTTTACTCTTCCAATAAACTGAAGTGATCGACCAACAATCCGAAGTGTCTCAGATCCCGAGAGACGCGTATCCAAGTCTACTCGATCATCAAATCTCTTATCATGCGTCGTTGCATCGCTCATCTATTCATCACCCATCTCTGACTTCACAAATTCTGCATAATCTCCATTCAGTGTCATAAGATCTTGATGGCTACCAAATTCTTTTATCTCTCCTGAATCCAAAACGGCGATTCGATCAGCGGATTTTATGGTGGATAGTCTATGTGTAATAATAAAAATGATTCTGTTTCTACCCCATTTTGCAATGTTACTCATCACTCTTTTTTCAGTCTCAGCATCCAAAGACGCTGTAGGCTCATCCAGAATCAAGATAGGTGTGTTTTTCATTAAGGCCCGAGCGATCGACAATCTTTGTCTCTGACCTGTTGACAACTTTCCACCCCTTTCTCCAAGCTCAGTCTCATAATTTAATGGCATGTCATTTATGAAATCATCAGCACATGCAATTTTTGAGACATCAATTATTTCGGCCTCAGTCGTGGACTCTATGCCATATGCAATATTTTCTTTTACAGATTTTGCAAATAATATATTTTGCTGAAGCGCAATCGAAACATTTGATCTTAAATCTGATGTGGAAAAATCTTTAATATCAGTGCCATTTATTAACACTTTCCCTCGATCAGGATCATAAAGTCGCAGTAAAAGCGACAGTAACGTGGATTTACCGCTCCCTGTGCCACCAACAATTGCAGTAATAGTTCCTAATTTTGCTTCTAAATTAATATCCGACAGGATGGAATGATCTTTTTCGTAAGAAAATGCAACACTCTCGAATGAGACTTTCTGAATTGTTTTTGGGAAATCTTTTGGATTAACTTTTTCCTTGATTTCTGGCTCAATATCTAAGATATAAAAGGCTCGTCTCAGCCCCATTATCAAGTCTTGAACAATTGATATTAGGTAAGAGGCTTCCCATACCTGGGCTGCCAACTCCTCACCTTGAGCCGAGGCAGCTCTGAAAGCTCCCAGATTCCATGCTGCAAAGCCAACAAAAGCAACCACACCTCCAAGATATGTAGATTTTTCGATGATAGACCAAGTTGCCATGAAATATTCTGCAACTATAAAGCCACCAATACTTAGAAGAAGAGAAATTAAAAGGTAGATCGATATATACAACCGCATCTCAAATGCAGCATTTAAGGCATGTTTTGAATCATGACTAAATCTTCTCATCATCTCCTCTTCAGCACTATTTGCTTTCACAACACGCGAGGCCGCGAGGTTTTCTTGGATTCTAGATGTTAACGCACTATTTAACTCTCTAGACAATCTCGCTTTCTCTCTAATTATTGGTACAAATTTTTTACTTACTAAGAACATTAAAATGGAAATGACAAAAATAATTAATCCAAACCAAGGCGAGAAAAACAAAAGAACCAAAGATGCAAAAAATATCCAGCCCACCACACGAAGTGGAGTCATGACACACCATTGGAGTACATTTGTAATAGTCGCGCTATCTTGATAAACCCGATAAATAAGATCACCCGTGCGCGACGAGCTATGATATCTAAGAGAGAGATGCTCTGCTCTACTCAACATCTCTACACGCAGTTGTTGGTTTACTCTCTGAAAAATCCAAATCATATAATACGTGCCAAAAACAATCGATCCGTAAACAATAATTACCCAAAAACCACCGCCTATTATCATTCGATCTCTCAAAGTATCTCTCTCAGAGAGACTCAAAAGCTCTTCATTTTCTCCGCCATTAGAAACAAAGGAATCATTTAGGAAAAACATACTTGCTTGTAAAGATTGTAGTTTTTCTCCTTGAAGCAGTTTGTTGTAGACTAAATCCTCCACAAGGACCATTGATCCAAGGACAAGAACTCCGGAGAAAATAGTCAGTGAGATAAAAGCGAGTAAATGCTTAATTTGAGGTCTATAGAATGGCCAACATCGTTTTAAATAACTCCAGACTTCACTGAGAGTTACTGGGCGACTGTCATCAGTGGAAGTCAAAAATATCCCTCCGCATGAAATCGTGTCCATGGTTCCCGCTTGCCTATCCCATATCCTGTGAGGAACCCTTCTTTAAGCCAAGAAACAAATTTTGGATATTGTTTTAAATCATCTATCTTATCCAATGCGGAGATCCATGGGCGTTGATCATAGCTCACTTGCCGTGGGATATATTTCCCATCCTCAAAAACCGCATAGCATGCATGGGTTCTTCCGCATCTCGGTTGGCCAACACTGCCTGGATTAATGTAAGTCTTGCCATTCAATTCATGAGTAAATTGAATATGATTATGGCCAAATAGCACAAGCTCACAATCATTACCTGGATCTATCGCTTCAAAACTTGATGCATCCGCATATGGAATCGCTGCGGGTATCGATCTATTAAGCTGACCATGATGCAGAAAGAAGTTAACGCCGCCGATTTCGTACTTACCACTGAAACTATACGTTTTTGTGATCTCAATAATTTCGGATGGTATTTGTTTGAAGGCCCATTGATTGTATGCGCGCCAGTCTTCTGGCCATTTATCAATCAATACATGATCGAGTAAAATTTCATCATGATTTCCCATAATATTAATGTCAGGCTTTGCATCAAGCAAAATTTCTGCAGTTTCTTTTGGTTGGGGTCCGCCTAAAACAGAATCTCCAAGAAAAACAAGAAAATCATAGTCTGACTCTTTCTTAAGAACTGCTTTTAGCCCTTCAGCATTCCCGTGAATATCACTTATGACGAGAATTTTGCCCTGCTTAGAAGTCATTAATCACTCCAGATTGATTTTGATTCGTGTAACGTGAATCAGTGAATATATAGACAGCTAGAATATGACAAAAAAACTACAGGATTGATATAACCATCAAACAGATAGACAAACAGGCAAATGAAGTCTATTGAATTATCACCCAAAATAATCGATCACGATTATTAGTCTAAATTCGGTTTTGGGTGAACTGGTTAAAAAAATAATTTGACCCGCTCGACAGATGTTTTAATCTCGGTGCATCTTACATTTTAAAAGCAGCAAAGCTATGTCTAAACTACCATCACTAGAGAGAAAACTCATCAAAGCTGAACTTAAACAGCGTGCTGAGGAAGGATGTGACACTACTGAGATAACCGAAAGAATTACTGCCGCCCTCCAAGGGAAAGATAACAATGATGATATTTATCAACTATACGAGGATTTAATAGCGCTACCCATAGAAAAAACTTTTCCTTACGTTGAGCCTTCTGATCTTAAGAGTATACAAGCGCAAAGGCCATCCGGAGTCAGAGATCTCAAAATAGATTGGAATTCGGAGCGTATTTACGATCAAATCTATGGGGCGTGGCTGGGTAGAGCAGCTGGCTGTGTGCTTGGGAAACCAGTGGAGGGTTGGCCAAAAGCGCGGATCGATAAATATCTAAAAGATCATAATATTGACATTCTCGATAACTATCTTCCGTTTGACGAAAAAGTTCTCCCTGGAGTCCATAAAGTATCTACCAGAGGAAACATAAACTTCATGCCTAGAGATGATGACATGGATTATGTAATCATCGGTTTGCTTGCGCTTGAGAAGCGAGGTATCAAAACGTCAGCAAGAACGATCGCCAATACTTGGGTCGACAGACTTCCCTTTAATGTTGTTTATACCGCTGAGGAATGTGCCTATCGGAATTTTGTTAACTCAATTTGGCCACCCTTGTCAGGTACTCACCGAAATCCTTTCAGAGAATGGATCGGAGCGCAAATAAGAGCTGATGTTTTTGGTTATGTAACCCCCGGTTTGCCCGAAATTGGAGCTAAACTTGCCTTCAATGATGCGTCTATCTCTCATGACAAAAATGGCATCTATGGTGAAATGTTTGTAGCAGCAATGCTCTCAGCCGCTTTCAAACTTGAAAGCGTGAAAGAGATTATTAATGCCGGCTTGGCTGAAATACCAGAAAACTGCAGACTTGCAGAAGCAGTTAAAGACACGATGCACTGGTGTGAAACACTCCCAACATGGGAGCTTGTATGGGAGAAAATAAACGAAAGTGTTGGTCATTATCATGGAGTTCATACTATAAACAATGCGGCTTTAGTTGTGATGGGCCTCTACTTTGGGGAGGATAATTTTGAAAAAGGCATTGTTTGCACTGTCCGCGGGGGTTGGGATACAGATTGCACAGGTGCCACAGTAGGATCTATTCTTGGATTACGCCTTGGGGCAAAAAATCTACCCTCAAAGTGGATTTCTCCATTAAACGATCGACTCAAATCAGTTGTTCGAGATGAAAATGATAATAAAATTTCTGAATTGGCTAAGAGAACATTATCGGTTGCTAAAACAATTTTGGAAGAAAAGGACCATAAAGCGGCTGGTCTTAAGGAACAAAATACAGCATCAGTGAATGCATCTTTTGGAACTTGGGAACTAGAGGCTGGTTGGGGCCATATGATCTTATCCTTTGAAAAAGGAGAAATTGATTTTATAAATGATGGCTATGATGCTTACCCTATCGTGTCTAGTTCATATAACAATCCTGAATTGAAATTTTCATTCGGCATCGACAAAGGTGGATGGGACTTTGAAATTGATTTTGAGGGTACGATTGATGGCGATCAACTAGAAGGAATTTTCCACATGATGGATACACCTGTTAAAGGGCATAAAATTTCTAAATAAAGAGTGATCATATGAAAATTACTGGTATTAAGTTAAAAGTCTAAAACTGGGATAATATCCCTCCAACCCAATACACAGAGTACTTTCAAAGTGTTAAATCACGGGGCAGAAATATGGCCCTAGTGCAAATACTAACTAGACTATTATCTTTAAACATCATTCATCAGAGGTTTTAATCAATCGTCTCGGCAAGGCGCATGCGTTCAAACGCTGTGAAACAAAAGTCTGGCCGCCCCAGCATGCCCGCTTTTAGCACAAATGACACAGGTTCCAAGCCTCCCTGATGACAGTAACCACCACCGAGTTCATCAAACAGAGATACCTGTACTCTTTTGACACCTAGAGCATTAATAACCTGACCTGAAGTCTCACCCCCGGCAACAACAAACTTACGGACCCCAAGATCAAAAAGACCCTCAGCGACCTGACCCAAAAGACGATCAGCCAAATTGGCAGCACCCTCTCGACCGAGCGCACTTTGGCTGCGCTTTAGTTCCTCTGCATCTGCAGAGGATGTGATCGCTACTGGCTGATTACATAGCTCCCGTTTGGCCCAGCGCAAAATATTGGATACATAATCGGGATCTTTTTCAGCATCAAGCAGATCAATCTTAAAAACTGGATGACGAATCTCAAATTCCTCTATTTGCCTAAGTGTTGCGCTAGCACAACTACCCGCAATAAATGCTTCAAACCCCGGACTAGCCGGCAAAAGGCTTTTAGGCTCGCGTTTTCTTTCAACTTGATTTTCTGCTTGCCAAGACCGAGCAAGGAAGATCGGCAGAACATCCGCACCGGTGGTGAGCGACCAGTCTTTGGTATACTCTGCTATGCGCTCGAGATCATTATCATCAGCTGCATCCGCAATGTATAACTTGGCAGCACCCGACTGAGCAATATATGTTTCGAATGCTTCCCTTCCGCGCTGCAAGAGCCCATGTGATAGCAAACCTACTGGGCTATCGGACTGCGACTGCAGTACATCGACAAGGTTAGAATTCAGCATGGGCGTAACAGGATCGAATTTCTTAAATGATTGTCCCAACGGAGTGCTACCAATAAACATCATGCCCTGAAAAACTGTCACAGTATGCACAGGAAAAGCAGGGCAGAACAAAGTTTGACTGGCGCCCAGAGCGTCTAACATTGCTTCTGCAATTGGCCCGATATTTCCTTTTTCAGTCGAGTCAAACGTAGCACAATATTTATAATAAAACCGCTTGCAACCCAGTTTTTGGAGTGCTTTTACAGTTTGCTTTGCCTCATCAACTGCGATAACTGGGTCTACCAACCTTATTTTTCTGGCCACAACAACCGCAGTGGCAGTAGATGGAATGTCAGTCAGTGCTTCGACTGAACTTACCAATGGACACTCAACGCCTTCGCGTTCAAGTAAACTCGCTACCATCATACCGCCAGTTAAATCGTCGGCCAAAATTCCTAGTTCAATCACAAAATACCCTACAAATATTTTTATCTTAAAAATGGTACAGTAAAAAAATATCAGGCTCTAGCGTTCATATCGTAGATGTTTGTATAACTACTTTTTCGTATCTAATTAGGAAATCACGAAAATGGCCAACTTTTACTTCACTACCTAGAACGCTGATATTTGCAGAAATACCTCTATTTTCGTAACTTTATTTTATAGGTCACGGAGATCTTCAATAAGATATCACACCAGAGTTTATATTAGTTTTTTGGGTGAAAGATGCCCGGATCTTAAATCCTTTATTTTTCACAAGTTGCGCGCAGAGCAACCCAAATGGCAAGATAAGGAATTGTAAACCTTGGCGTGTGAACATCACCATGATCTTAATTCCATCTTATAAAAAGTTTTTCAGAACATAATTTATGCGTGTCTTATCCACTCGTCTCGGCAAAATACGTGGCTTGGATAATGCCGATGCGCTCTCATTTCTCGGTCTTCGCTATGGTGAACCTCCAACTGGCTCACAGCGGTTTTTAGCACCGATAAAATCCTCTGGCTGGCGAGATATATTAGATGCCACCCATTTTCCAAATCGATCGATGCAAAATGAAGGTGGACTTTCGTTACGCTCCTTCGTACCCGGAAATGTGAGTGAAGATTGTCTATTCCTGAACATAACAACATCCGCTTTAACAGGAAAGCTCAAACCTGTGATGGTCTGGATACATGGAGGCGGATTTATAGGCGGATCTGCCAATGAATACGATACGCAGGTACTTTCCCAGCAGGGTGATATGGTCGTCGTATCTCTTAATTTCCGGGTTGGCACACTAGGATTTTTGGATCTTTCAAGTCATGGTGATGCCTATCAAGGCTCTGCCTGCAACGGACTTAGAGATATTATCCTGGCACTGCAATGGGTGCGCGATAATATCGATGAGTATGGAGGTGATCCACAAAATATTACCCTGGCGGGTCAATCCTCAGGTGCAACAAAAGTACTCGCATTACTTGGCGCACCAGAAGCTGAAGGTCTATTTCACAAAGCAATAGCTAACAGCGCTACCTGCGCTTACCATGCCGCGCAAGATCAGAGCGAAAAGATAGCTGAAAAACTGGATATCAATCGCGCTGATGTTTTGCCAGCCCTCTTATCCATGACTGCACAGGAAATCGTTGATCTCGAGCTTCGATACCGAATTACCGTGGATGGCACGGTTGTCACCCGCCCCACATTTGAAGCTATCCAAGATCGCGGCAACCGCGGTGTTCCGCTGCTAACAGGTAGTAACCTCAATGAAGGTACCTTGTACACCAGAGGTCTGGATAGTGGACAGGATCACTATTCGGAGTTCAATATTTCTCTTGCCAGCGAAATGCTCTGTGGTCAGAGCCCCGACAACTATCTTGCCGCACTGAAAGAAACCTATCCACATGCATCACCTGGAAGATTTCATGAACTTGTATGGAATGATATGTTCAGGCGCACCGTGCTTGAGGCGGCTGAGCTCTCAACTGCCGCGGGACCAGGAGGATGGCTTTATCGATTCGATTTACCAGCCAACCTTCCGCGCTTCAAGAACTACGGTGCCTCTCATGCCTCGGAAATGGCGTTTACTTTTAATACCATTGCTAAGCCATCCAGCCATGCGCTCACTTTTCATGATCCCTACGACCCCATAGTCAGACAGATTGCTGAGCAGTGGGCATCACGAATTATTCAGTTTTGTAAATCTGGCCAACCAAATGCTGAGGCGCTTGAGCACTGGCCAAAATATAACAGAGCATCGCGCGACTGTCTTCTGATAGATGAGAGATTAAAAATAATCTCGGACCCTGACCTGACACATCGCCAGCTTTGGAGCCGATAACATGATACTTACAGCAATCCATTTAATAAAAATTTTATGCATAAATTAAACAGTTATACCAAACACAATACAGCTGAAGATGTAACAGAAGGACTGATAAAGTTAGGAGTAAATAATGATTAAAAATAATGCTAGCTTGCCTGCTCAAACTCCGAGAGATATCCGTTTAGGATTAACCAAAGCTGACGATAGTTCGTTTCCCCTGCGTTGGGGGATTTTCGGAACAAGTACTATTTCCCAGCAGTGGGTTGAGGCTTTAAAGGCTTGTAAAGGTGCAACACTTTCTGCAGTTGCCTCGCGCTCATTAGAGAAAGCGAGAGACTTTGCCCAGGCCCATGGAGTTGAGAAATTTTATAATGACTATGCAGAGATGGTTAAAAGCCCTGATATCGATATTGTTTATGTCGGCACACCTGATAGTCTTCATAAAGAGCACTGCCTACTGGCGTTAAATGCTGGAAAGCATGTTTTGTGTGAGAAAGATCTTGCGCAAAGCGTGACTGATGCTGAGGAGATGTACGCCGTCGCCAAGAAAAACAAGGTAATGCTCCAAGATGGCGTTTGGACACGCTTCTTTCCGGCGGTCGAACATGCACGAATGCTTCTAGATATTGGAGCTATTGGCGACGTTGTAATGGTGCAGTCTGATTTAAACCCGCTGTACACTACTCAGGCAGTAACGCTGGGATTTGGTATTAAAAGGAAGCCCTTAGCACTCTCAACGATGGCCCATGCATTGGCGGTGGGCACAACAACAGGTGGAGCACTATTTAACTTCGGTGATGGGGCGTTTGCTATTTTGACCTTTATACACTTTGCTAGTGAATTTCGTGAGGTCACCGAGATCATTGGTACTAAGGGGAGAATCACTCTAGAAGATCCTGGACACTGCCCAACCGTCCTCACACTGCGTTTGCCCGATAAGGTGCCCCATCGCTACTCGGGCAGTAATGCACCAGCTCCAATCCAGCGATTTGAGTATCCAATCCCTGATTCGGTGAGTATGAACAATGGCTATCCCAACCAGCAAGGGTTTTTATATCAAGCTGAAGCAGTCCATCGTTGTGTGGCAGCGGGGCTTAATCAATGCCCTCAATTTGATATGGATGAATCGCTGCATACGCTCTCACTGCTAGGACAAATATATGCCGCCAGAGACACCGACAAATAAAACCGTCCTTTGGCATTGAACTTATTTACATATGGACACAAATATATCTGAAGGTAACACAATCATTCAAGATACTCAGTCATGAACAAATCTTATATCTGATTTGAACACCCTGCGCTGGCAAGCTGGAATAAAGCGACCTTATGTATAGTTTAAAAGAGTAAGGGGGGGTCACCACTTTATGGGTGACAATAACTCAAGATCGTTTGCCTTTTTTCGGAAACCTTCTTTAATCTGACAGTTTCGGTGGTGATAAAAATAAGGTAACAGCTAGAAAAAATGACTTCCAATCCCCCCTTTGATAAGACAAGGAAATTCTGAGTAATGGCAAGCATTGAACGCAACATAATAAAAGCTGAGCTGAAGCAAATGAGGGAGCAAGGATGCAACACCCAAGAAATTGAAATTCGTATCCTCGAATCGATCAATAATGAAAACTGTGAAGATTCTGAGTTTATCAGCCTCTATGAGGAGCTGACTTCACTGCCTGTAGATCCTAGTTTTGCCTTCGATGAACCCTCGACACTGGAGGAAATAAAGGCCTTACGACCTGATGCTCGACGCCATTTCGAGCGGGCGCGCAACGGTGTGCCCCTCGATAGTGACACTCTCTATGATTGCGTCTACGGCGCTTGGCTTGGACGGGCAGCCGGTTGCGCACTTGGCAAACCGGTGGAGGGATGGCCCAAAGCTCGAATTGATAAGTATCTAAAGGAAGCAGGTGCGCTGCCGCTTGATAATTATCTCCCCTACATAAAGAAGCAAATGCCACAGATTCAAATACCATCATCACGTGACAATATTGAGTATATGGATCGGGATGATGATATGGATTTTACCATCCTCGGGCTTTTAGCATTGGAACATGCTGGAGCTGATATTAGTGCTCGTAGTATTGCTAATATGTGGATTTCGAAGATGCCCTTTGCAAAAGTATATACAGCCGAGCGTGCAGCTTACCGAAATTTCACACAGAGTATTTGGCCACCAAAATCGGCAGCCCACAGGAACCCATTCAGGGAGTACATTGGCGCACAGATTCGAGCAGATATTTTCGGGTATGTGGCCCCAGGTCTGCCCGAGAGGGCAGCGCAATTGGCGTTTACCGATGCTTCAATTTCCCATAAAAAAAATGGAATTTACGGCGAAATGTTTGTTGCTGCCATGATCGCCGCGGCTTTTATTACTGATAAAGCTGAAGAAATAATTGCAGCAGGCCTTGGTGAAATTCCTGCAAACTGTCGCCTAGCTGGAGCAGTTAGAGATACACTCTGCTGGTGCCAGCAGGAATCTGACTGGGAGGTAGTTTGGGGAAAAATATATAACCATTATGGCCATTATCATACCGTTCATACCATTAATAATGCCGCTCTGGTCGTAATGGGTGTCTACTATGGTTGTAAAGATTTTGAACTTGGTATTGTCAGTTCCGTGAGGGCCGGCTGGGACACCGATTGCAATGGAGCCACAGTCGGATCGATTCTCGGTATTGTATTCGGAGCCAAAGCTCTGCCGCATAAATGGGTTGGTGTACTAAATAATCGCTTAATTTCAGCAGTTAGTGGCGAAACTGACAATCAAATCTCGGATCTTGCACAACGCACTGTTCAGCTGATAGATGTCATCGCCCTTGGTCCCAAAAAAACATGCGACAGGCTCTTAGAATGGGACTCAGGTGGCATGTGGGAACTTGAGACTGGCTGGGGACCTCAATGTTTAGACTTTGGCACCGGAACCATAGAATTTAAAAATGATGACTTCGGGCCCTACTCGCTTACAGCGAGTAACTTCCAAAATCCCGAGTTACACTTTAGCTTTAGTATCGACAAAGATGGCTGGGACTTTGAAGTCGATTTTGAGGGTTCAATAAATGCCGATATTTTGGAGGGCCTTTTTTACCCAGGAGAGATTCCGGTTCACGGTAAAAAAACACTGCCTTGATCACTCTGATGGCAGAGCAGCTCAACTACAATCTATTAACCAAGGTCAATCATCCATGACAAACAAATATCAAGAGATTCACCGGCCGCAGTTTCACTTTACTGCATCTGAAAATTGGATAAATGATCCTAACGGCCTAGTCTATCAAAACGGTATTTGGCATCTTTTTTTTCAACATAATATAGAGGCCACCACCTTTGGCAAGATGTGGTGGGGGCATGCAGTCAGTCATGATTTACTGCATTGGCAGCAGGTCGATCACGCCTTGCATCCAGATGATATGGGAAGTATTTTTTCTGGCTCGGCGGTAGTTGATCACGACAACACAGCAAATTTTGGTCATGATGCTTTGCTAGCGTTTTACACAGCTGCAGGCATGCATGCCGACCCTATTCAACCTTTTACGCAATGTCTTGCAGTCAGCACAGACAGTGGTTTGACCTGGACAAAACATAAAGATAATCCGATCATTCCCCATATCGAAGGGGACAACCGAGACCCTAAAGTCATTTGGCACCAGGAAACACGGCACTGGGTAATGGCGCTTTATCTCGGTGAGGACAGATACGCATTATTAACCTCTGCCGACGCGAAAACCTGGACGAAAACTCAGGAACTTTCCCTTCATGGATGCAGCGAGTGCCCAGATTTCTTCCCTCTAGTGGACCCAACGGGAATTGAGCGCTGGGTGTTGTCTGGCGCGAATGGAAGCTACTATATTGGCCATTTCGATGGCTCGACGTTTTCGCCTGATAGCGAACTACATTTCTATGAACAGGGGCGTAATGGCTACGCAGCGCAAACCTGGAGTAATGCTCCAGATGGGCGATGCGTGCAAATTTCCTGGATGGCAGGCGGACTGTATCCTGAGATGCCATTTAATCAGCAAATGTCTATCCCCGTGGAATTGTCACTTGTAGGCTCGGGATGTGATCTTCGCCTTCGACGTTGGCCAGTTCAAGAGGTAGAAACTCTGCGCCAACATCGCACCATTATTAAAAAACAGATAATTGGAAACGATCAGCCTCTTGTCACAACTCACCAGGCCAAAATATTTGATCTCACATTCACGATACATAAGCAGCAGGCCCATGCATTCTACGTCACCATACGCGGACATTTTGTGACGTTTGACTGGCGTAACAATACTCTAAGCATAGAGACCAGTGCAAAGGCCAAAGTTATCCCTGATCGACCGCAAATTCAATTACCCGATCAACATCAATTGTCTATTCGCTTGCTAGTGGATAAGACGTCTATAGAGGTATTTATCAACGGTGGATTGATTTCAGGCTCTTTTTGCTACCTACCCAGTGGCTACACCCACCCCGTGGTAATGTCATCCTATACTGGCGACCAATTGATTGAAAATTTTGAGCTCTATGAGCTCGACAGTGTTTGGAAGAACAAATAGATTTTCAAGAGGCTAATACGTTTCCACTAGCGCCGAAAATGAACCCTTACTGTCCAAGACTAACTGCATTTATATCAATCGCTAGCCTCCGGATACTTGAATTCGCTGATTAGTGATGTAACGCCCATCCTCTGAACACAGATGTAGGGCCGTTGCGGCAATGTCTGCAGGCGTGCATACGAAACCAAACGGCGAACTTGCATCTGCATCGCGAAGACTGCTGCCGCGACCAGTCGCCGCCACTACGGACTCTCCCATATCGGTGTCGACCAAGCCAGGAGCAATGATATTGACACGCATACCATGGGGTTTTTCTTCGCGAGCTAAGGTGTGTGCCATGGCCTCCAGTGCAGTTTTGCTGACAGCATAAACACCAAAATTCGGTGATAATGACCGAGTCGCGATACTCGACATCATGATGACATCACTGCGTACTGCTTGACGCATATGAGGTACCAGAACACGACAAAGCCAAACCGGACCCCAGAAGTTGACAGACATAAGCTTATGCCACTGGATATCCGTCGCATCACTGATAGTAGGTCGTTGAATTGACGTTGAACCAAGTCCGGCATTGTTAATTAAAATATCGAGTTGCTCAAAGTCTCTCAAAACCTCATCTGCAAGCCGACTAACTTGAATCTGATCACCGATATCGGCTTTATAGACCCGAGCTTGAACTCCCAGTTTTTTTGCAATCTCAGCCACCTCTAGAGCGGCCTCCTCGTTGCTAACGCAGTGAATCGCTAGATTTGCGCCCTCGGCAGCGAATCGTTCGGCAATGCCTCGCCCAATACCCCGACTCGCGCCAGTAATCAGCGCCGTCCGGCCACTCAATCGTTGCTTCATATATTTGTGCTTCCTCTCAATATTTTACCCTTAGGTTCGCCTCGACCCTACTCCGCTCTGGCCCTAGAATATCCAATCAGGAGTTTACATGAGCGAGTATAATTCATCTAAATAGCACCCATGTGACGCAATCGCTTGAGAGTCTCATCATCTAGGCCCAACAGGCCCTTAAATATCCTGTCGGTATGCTCACCAAGTTGCGGACCAGGCCGATCCGTTCGTCCTGGCGTTTCCTCAAGTCTTGGAGCAATAGACGGTATATGTAATATTTCACCATTTACTGAAACTTCCTCAAAAGCACCTCGCGCCTGATAATGAGGATCAGCAAACATATCCTCCACGTTTAAGATCGGCCCCACTGCTACTGCTTGCCCCTTCAAAATAGCTGTTACCTCTTTCAAGGGCAATGTTGCAACCCATTTGGCGATTGCCTCATCGATTACCTTTTCATGGACGACCCGCTCGGAGTTAATAGCCAGGCGCTTGTCATCAGCAAAATCATCTCTTCCTATCACACGCATCAGCCTTTCAAACATGCCCTTAGTATTTGCACCAATAATAACTAGTTTTCCATCCTTACAGCGATAGGTATTTGATGGCACGATCCCTTTGATGGTGGATCCCGAGGGTTCGCGCACTTCACCCGCACCTGAGTACTCAGGCACCACTGCTTCGAGCATATTGAATACAGACTCAAATATGGAGACATCAACAACTTGTCCTTTTCCCTCACCATGTCTCAAACATCGAATATAGGCCATACAGACGCCAAGTGCTGCGTGAATGCCGGCAAGTGTATCGCCCAGACTTAGATTGGGTCGAACAGGAATTTCACCAGGCACACCGTTGACATATCGAAAACCACCAAACCCCTCACAAACCGAGGCGAAACCTGGATCACTCGAATAGGGGCCAGTTTGGCCGTAACCGGAGATGCGTGTGTAGATAAGACTGGGATTTATTTGCTTTATTTCTGTTGGCCCCAAGCCCCATTTTTCCATCTGACCTGGGCGGAAATTTTCAATTAACACATCGCACTTTTCGCAGAGCCGTCGGACTAACTGCTGGCCCTCGTGTGACTTTAGATTAATAGTGATGGATTGCTTATTTCGTGCAAGACTCCACCACCAGAGAGACGTGCCATCTTTGACAGTACGCCAGTTACGAATTGGATCACCCTCACCTGGCGGCTCGACCTTGATTACTTCAGCGCCAAAATAGCCCAATATTGTAGTAGTAAACGCACCGGCCAGAATCTGACCCAGTTCAAGTACCTTCATTCCTTCAAGCGGTCGTTCATTTGGGGCTACGTCAGAAATATCTCTCTCCTTAATCAGCTTTTATCGAACTCAAACCCAGACTTTCAATAGCTTCAAGTTTGACTTGTCTCCGTTGAATCTTTTCAGTATCTCCGCGAATAAGCGGCTTGTTTTGTTGCACTACATAGCGGGGTATTTCAAAAACGGCAAGTTTCTTACTGAGAAATTTACGTAACTGACCCTCGTCAATCTCTCTATGCACATAGAGCGTGACTCCTATTTCCTCGCCGAGTCGATCATCCGGTATACCGTAAGCTGCAGCTTCGATGACATCTTTATGTTCAAGGATTGCGTCCTCTATTGCACCGCAACCAATATTCTCTCCGCCACGAATAATAAGTTCTTTAAAGCGACCATTTATGTAGACAAATCCGTCTTCATCAATAGTTGCTCTGTCACCAGTTCTAAACCATTCACCATCAAAGGCTTGAGTTGTCGCATCGGGTTGGTTCCAGTAGCCGTTAAAAAGGGTTGTTCCACGAATTTGTAACTCACCACTTTCTCCCGATACGAGCACATGACCTTCTTTGTCCACTACACGAATATCCAGTACCGCAGAGCATAGTCCACTACTTCCAGGACGTTCCAGGTAATGGTTACCGAATATACCTACACCCAGTCCATTAGTTTCTGTCATACCCCATCCGGTGTGCGGCTGGAGAAGATCGCTGAACTCACCAATGGATTTTACCTGTTTGGGTGCACGATGCATCCCACCACCACCGATAACGCGTAGGCTGGATAAGTCATGTACGCTGTCACGGCCAGCCGAGATAATATCACCTGTAATCGCCGATGGTGCTGAGCAAACTGTCAAGCGCTCTTGCTCGATTAACGCCAATGCAGACTCTGTGTCCCATTTGTAGAGGCAGCCGAGTTTTCGCTGAGCCCGCAAACACATCAGGCAACTGACAAACAGCCCCGACACATGGAACAGTGGAATCGCTAGCAACATTCCTCGTTGAAAATCTAAATTCACAGAGGTATGAACGCCCATCTCAATGAGTAGACATTCATCTAACTCCCAAGATAAAAGAGCATTTATAATAGCTCGATGAGAGGACAAGACACCTTTAGGGAATCCAGTTGATCCCGACGTATACAAGATCGTTGCATTATCATCAGGATACAGATGAACCTCGGGCATCACCGAGTCCTTATGAGCATCCAAGACATCACTCCAGTTCAGAGAGAAAATATAATCATTTTCCAAAGCCCGCGTTCTCACTACTTGCAACGAAGGTGGTAATCCTTCGCACAGAGCTAGACGATCAAGTCTCTCCTGATCAACAATAATGAGTTTTGGTGAAGCATCTAGAATGCCGTTGGCTAAGTCACCGCTATTCCAAAGAGCATTGTAGGCGACAGCGATAGCACCGATAGAGGTTGCCGCGTAAAACGCGACAATCCACTCGGGATAATTCCGCATACTAATGGCAACACGATCCCCTTTCTCAATACCAAAATCAGTAACCATTGCGGCTGCCATCATACTGGCCTGTTGATAGACATCGTTAAACGTTAGTCGCTGCTGTTCATAGATTATAAAGTCTAGATCACTGAGGTTGTCCCGATATAGATCGTGCAGAGTTTGCGGTGCGTTCACAAAGACTCTATGGCGACATCCATGGACGGCTAATTCCTGCAATTCGTAAGGTTGACCCGGCGCACAAACCGTAGTGATCGCCTCGGCACGAGTCTTTCTCACCTTGAGCATTCCACTTAACTTAGCTCAACTATTAAGACACAAAACGACTTGGACACTATCGATCTCCCGACCTCGTATTGAAAAACACTGTGGACTATCCACTAAATGAGAGCCTGCACAACTGAGAAGCCTTATTCTTGTGGCACTTAATGGAAAAATTTTCATCTGAAGTCCATTCTTTACTCTCTACCCGCTGTAGCCAGCCCAAACCAGAGAGATGAATCAGCTTCGCTATCTCGCATTGCACGCCTGGCTTTCAGGATGATTTGACCAGCTTTGGTGTCGTCGTAAAACCATTGCTCTGTTTTCCATGGACCAATGGGGCCGTCTGCAAGTTCACAAGCTAGTTCCTCATAATAAGACCGTATATCGTGAACCGTTCCGTACATGGTCTCAGCGATCGACTCATTTGAAAATCCCACCTCCGTCCAGTTCTCGCCCTCTGCTATTTTTATAAATTTCTCTAGCGCTTGTGGAATTTCGTCAACACCAATTTGCATACCCACAGATGTCCTTTTGGTGCTCTTAAAAGCTCGAGAATACGCAGATTTCAAGGCCTCCGCCTCATCAACAGCAGGATGTAATTCTGGGTTCATCTGTGGCGGGAGAGAACACATAAGCGGCTCGCCGTCCGAAGCACTAATACTGATAGGAAATTCCTGAATCACGGGGCCTTGCGGCGCTTCCAACAATTTGAAGGCGGCTTTTAAAACCTCGATCTGAAAAACTTTATCCCTGGGCTTCCCTAATGATAGACCTGGCGGAAAAACAGTGTGGAGAGCTCTCGGAACTTTCATGCGCTCGGCAACCTCTCTTGCTCGAGTGATAACAATAGTAGCAATGCCTGCGGCCTCAAAAACATGTGCGAGAGTACAAACAGTGCGCGGGCAAAGGGGACAGGTTCCCGTGATGACCACAATATCTACATTCTCCGCAAGCATTTTCATAGCGCAATGAGGTCCCGAGTCTAATCGAATCTCAGAAACAGTTGCTGACTGATTCCCAGCAAAAGCATAGTGATTCTCCGCTACGGCACCAATGACACCCTCTACAGCAAGTTCCTCAAGGCGATCAATGGGATATACAACATTGAGATCGGCAGCAAAACCACCTCGATCAAAGTTGACGCTATGATGTCCGAGTTTCAGATCTCTGGTATCCCTCGCCAAAGTCTCATAATGAAAATCACTATCACCAATTTCGAAGCCCGGCGCACTCCGCCGATGGAGTCCAGCGGTTGTAACTATCGCTACCTTTGCCTGACTTAACGGCTTGTTTGAAACGAAGTGCGTTTCTTCAAACTCCGGCACGGGCATGCTCGAAGCGAATTTTCGCATTGCCAACTCATCTTTCCCAAAAACTGACATCATAATTTTCCAATTAAGTATTAGTATTAGACTCTTACTCTCCCTTCTGAGGGACTAAAAGTACAGCGACCTTCTGCTAGAAGGTGGCTGATTCACACTGGAGAACTATTCATCCTCGTGAATGAAAACCGTTCCCAGATCACCGTCAATAGTAATTGTCTGCCCATGACGGATGCGCTTGGTACCGTCCCCCACACCCAAAACCGCGGGTATGCCGTACTCACGCGCTACGATGGAGCCGTGCGCGAGAATGCTGCCCACATCGGTGACCAAGCCAACACAATTGGCAAAAAGCTGGGTCCATGCTGGTGTGGTAAGTGGGCTGACAAGAATACTTCCAGGCGTCATATTATCAAATTCTGAAGGGCCCAAAATTACACTTGCCTTGGCAGTTACTGTCCCAGAGCTCACCGCGAAACCTCGCATGATGTCGCTTGACTCATCATTTTTAATTTGTGTTTCCTTAAATGAAACAGCCTCAATAGAGGCGACCTCAGCAGGTAATGTTCCAGGTGGATGATGACGTTTTCTTGCCTCTCGAAGCACACGCTCTTGCGAAGCAAGCTGGCCATAGTTATCTGGCTTTTGGTGGCTAGCCTTTGCTTTTATTGCCTTCTTAATATCCACGCTGGTGAGAAAGAAGATATCATCCTTAGCAACCAGTATTTCAGCCTCCACCAAGCGTCGATTTAGTTCATCGGCCATAGGACGCAGGATTGACCATGTATAACCAAATCGAAACGCAACTTCCTCGCGAATAAAGTTGTACTTGCGCGCTAACCACCATCTAAATCGGAACTGCCAATATTCAAGGCCAGAGAGCAATTGTGAAATTTCCTTATACTTGGCAGCACGAATCTCTGCCGTCTTTTTCCCTTGATTTTTAGGATGGTAATTTCTGTCTCGAACCATTCCCTTTAATGAGGCGAATAGAGCAGATGGATCTTCCATCTGTGTCGGCTCAATAAAGTCCATACTGTAACCCTGATGCCCGTACTGCTTGAGATATTGCTCAACCGCAAGAACCACGTCTACAGCCTTTTCATGTTCCTTTAGAGCTTGAAGCAGGTAGGCCGAGGGAACAACTAGGACGGTGTAAGTTAAGTCTGGGTCTGACCTCAACATCTCTGCGATTTTAAAAAGATCTGCGTTGGACTGCATGGTCTTTGATTCAATACCAGTGAGAAACTGACCGCTAATAAAATTATGGTCTGGCAATGTCTCTTGTAAAAAACACTGCAGTTGATCATCTGTTGACTTGGCGACACCAAAGGTATGAGTGGAGTCATCCGACCAATAACGACCTTCCTCTATCGCTAGCTCACAAATGCCATCAAACAACTCTAAATCGGAGGCACTGGCAACGTCTAATGATCGCCACTTATCTGCTACGCTCTCAAGCCTTGGTAAGGTTTTTTCGTACCAATACTTTAAAACCGCGTCGTTCTGTTTAGTGTTATTAAATGCGACATAGGTTGGATTTGTACTTTCCGGCATAGTGATACGAGAGTTAATTTTCTCATCCGTTTGTTCACCATACCACTGGTCAAATGCAGCACGATCAACCTCAGTCATATCTTCACGAAATGGCTCAATATCTCCCTCAGCTGCATCTGCCACTTTAGCTTTTAGTTTTATTATGTCTCCTTTGAACGCAGCGTACTCGGCAGCTTCTATATCCTGCTCCGACACAGCCTGCGGATCTTCATTTCTCTTTCGCCGAGTTTCCAGATTATTGTGAATAGTGGCGTAATCAAAGCGCTGGTAGGCGTAGCCATTCACGGTAACAAACAGCGGCCCTCCACCCACCATAAGGCTTTTGTCACGCGGCGCCTCCAGGCCCTGAGTCAAATAAAGATCTTCAAATAATGGACAAATTGGATCTGGCATATTCTCTGCAATTTGCCGACGGCTAACACACTTGGCGGGCAATGTCGGCACCCACTCAACATCAATGGGCTGGACAAGCAGGTTAGTAATTGGACGGGATTGAAGCAAATGTAATTTCCCATCACAAAAAGCCCACTCTATGTCCTGCGGCAACCCATCGTAAAGGCCCTCTATCTCAATCGCAGTTTTACAAAGTTCGTTAATCATTCCATCACTCAACGATGAATGATGCCGCTCACTCTCTGACACGTCTTCAATGCGGATACCCTGCTCCCCATCGTAGACAATTTTCTGTTCTTTAGGCCCCAACACAGACTCTTTAACACTGAGATCAGGCCGTTTAACAATGTAAGTATCTGGAGTCACTTGGCCGCTAACAACTGCCTCTCCGAGCCCATAACTGGCATTAATAATTATTTCTGACCGCTCGCCCGAGGTCGGATTTGCCGTAAACAGAATGCCAGACACTTCAGACGGCACCATCGTTTGAACCACTACCGCCATCGCGACCTTGTCTTGCGCTATACCATTGTTATGGCGATAGCTAATTGCCTGCGCTGTCCATAGGGAAGCCCAACATTTTTGAACTGCCCTAGTAACCGCATCCCCACCGCGCACATTGAGATAGGTCTCCTGTTGTCCGGCAAATGAAAAGTCTGGGAGATCCTCTGCGTTTGCTGAGGATCGGACAGCAACTGGAAGATTAACATCCTCCAGGTCACCGTAGGCGCCTTTTATTTGTGTGACAACATCGACGCTCATCGGCGCGTTCAAAATTAGTTCGGAAATTTGCTCTGCACAATCATCAAAAGCAGGGTAACCATCCTTAAGGGTGGGCCGAGCTCTATCAACAATAGTCGACTGGAGATTATTCTCAGCAATAAATGCTCTGTAGGCATCGGCGGTTACTAAAAATCCACCAGGCACATCAAACCCAGCACAGGTCATCCGGGCAAGAGAGCGTCCCTTCCCACCTATGCGCTCTAGAGAATCATCCGTTGTTTTAATGTTACTTGTGTACACTTTATATCCTTTATTGTTGTTTTAAGACTCTACTCTTTAACTCTAAAGATGCCCTGCTAAGTCCAGAAACGGTCAGCTTTTTCCCAAGAGCGAACAGGAATTGCCTCACCCGTGATCAGATCAGCGGCCTCAGATGCCAGAAATCGGCAGAGGTTAGCAACATCAGAAGGACCAGGGGGACGGGTTAATCGGGGCACATGATTGCCATCGTCATCGACATCAGGCGATATAACTCCCCACTTAATCATATTGGGTGTTGCTATAAGACCAGGCACCACAGCGTTCACGTTAATATTGTGCTCAGCCCACTTGAAGGCAAGATTATTAGTCAAACTCAAGACACCCGCTTTTGCAGCAGAATAGTGCAACATGCCGGGATTTCCCTTCGTGCCTGCAGTTGACGAAATATTAATGATCTTGCCAGACTTCTGTTTGATCATCTGCTTACCAGCTTCTATGCAGCAGTAAAATGTTGAACTTAAATTGACGTCAATCATTCGCGACCAAACGTCATAAGGTGTCTCCTCAGGCTCACACATAGCAGCACTACCACCCACATTATTGATAATGACATCAACTCGGCCAAATTTTTCCACCGTCGATGCAATCAAATTTTTGACTGATTCAGGATCAGTTACGTCGGTTTTTAGAACAAAACTATCCTCGCCATTAAGATCATTGGATAAGGCAACTAGGGTTTCTTCCGTACGCCCTGCCAACACTACCTTGGCACCAGCATCGGCACACTCCCGTGAAATTTCTGTCCCAATACCACCGGCCGCACCTGTGACAATAATTACCTTATCCTGAAGATCAAATTTCGACACTGTTGTCTCGCTCATCGTTAGTCTGAGTAGCAATTATGCCCTTTTTATTCTGGCTGTCACTTTGCAGTTTGATCACACTTCGGAACTATCACCCAAAACATAAAATCAGGCGCGAACAAAACTAATATCTGGTTTTTGAAGAGCATATCTTTTGACCAAATGTGGGTCCTATATTCTTGGAAAATGTGTTTTAGCTATAAAAGTTGATAGCTTACGCAAAAATAAGGCCAAATGGCCTGGGTTTTAAAAGAACAAGCAAGGAGCCCAAGTTGTTTACTCATCACCAAAATAATCCAAACAAAAGGAGTAAAGTCGAGCGTTTTTAAACTCAAACTCTAGGTAACCAGTTTCCAGATCTGATACTTTTGAATCAAATAAGATCTGATTTGAGCAACTATTAGTCAGACTAGAGACAGACACTTGCCCTTTGGAGTCATTAAATAACTTCACTAGAACCCATCCATCAGATTCCACGTCAACAGTAACTCTTATTAAACAATCTTTGAGACTCAAAACAGATGAAACGATCGTCGCCGTTAAATTTTTATCCACCTGCTCGTAGCCGGCAAATCCATCTGGCCGGAGCGTTGCTAATGAAAGACTTCCATTTCGCCAACTTGTATGTAGCCAATCGCTAGCACCATAAAATATTCGTACTTCATTATCTAAAAACACTGGCGTGGCGCACGCATAAACACAACCATAATCATAATCTAGCTCATTATCTGAGCATTCAATAAATGGAGTGCCCTCCTCAACTCTGTTCCATTTGACTGTATCTTTACTCCAGGCAAGCTCTGTCCAAACACGATCTGAAATTTGATCATGTATTGCTAAAAGTCCAAAGTAGATACCCGCGTGAAAAAAAACTGGCATTGCGTAAGGTTGATGCTCCCACTTTGTGCAAGTGATGCAGACCTCTGACTTAGACCAAGTCCGAAAATCATCACTCTCAATTCTTGAGACTTGCCGTGTCCACTTGTGGTTGAGGAACGTCTGCTTCCCTACAACTTCTCGATCTGTTTCTGCCCAAGTTCTTGTAAAAGCGACATATTTTGAAAGTGTTGGGGCCCACAGGGCGTTATTGTGGGTATCTCCAGTTATTTTTTCATTCCCAGAAGCCGACACTGATTCTAAATATTTATGCTGTGACCAGATTAAACCATTACTTGAGAAGCTTGTTTTCAGGCCCTGATAAATTAATTTATATCTCGCTGTGTTGTCGGAATCCTCTTTGTCATAAAAAATACCTCCTCCATGAGGACCCCTGAAAACAATATTGTTTGCTTTGCTTCCATTGAACTCGACAAGGTTCAATTCAGGCTTATTCCAAGTAAGCCCATCCACTGACGTTGCATAACAAATAGCCATCTCCTGAAAATCGTGGCCATCATATTGGATGTTTTTCATATCCTCAAAAGACATATTTGCCGATGAGTTGGCAACAATAAAAGGGCTATACCAGCATTTATATAAATTGCTCTGCTCATCAAATATTATATTTCCATAAAAATTATCGAACCTTTTTTCCCAGTGTTTGTCCTCTCTCATCAGGGGGTTCGAAGAATACTTCTTGATATCTCCTAGTTTAATTACAGCATTATCAGATCGAGATATATTCCGATCATCAAGGAATAGTAATCGTGTAGTCTTCACATCCAATACTCCATCTTTAGCAGCCATGCCTTGACAACCAATACCACAGCTCAATGATATTAGTGAGCGATCAAGTTAGTTTGTCTACCAAATGTTGCTACCTCTCTTCTAAAAGCCGCTGCAGGAGTAAAGTATCGGCTCTTTAAAATGTTTACAGACTGTAATCCCCGATTTTTTAATCTCAGTCTTCAATAGCGATTGCTCTAATCCAGGTACCCTCCATTCGCTCGACATTTAAAGGTAGGCTCAAAAAGAACACCCTCTCCCTCTAGATGCGTCTGAGAGTATAGATACCGATGGTGATGGCATTGGAAATAATTCCGATCCTGATGGCAATAGGTCTCAATCTTACTCTATAGCAATGATCCTAACCCACGTACCCTCCATTCTCTCTACGTGCAGCGGCAGACTGATTAAAAATACACGCTCTTTTGACAGCTTATCAATATTTGATAGCGGATAAAGTATTGGAATATTGTTTCCCGTCATTGCTCGATGCGTTGGACTATTGTTGGGCTCAGGCGCATCCCAATCGGTTTCCCAGTTTATTCCGGGGCCTCCCCCTGCCGCCAACATCTTTATTTTCTTTTCCTCAGCTAGCCAACGTGCTGTCTCTCCAATCAGTGTCGGCTGGTCCTCGCCGCTCCAGCAGCTACCCAGAATAACGATATCGCCCTCCCGCACACTGGTGAGGTGTTCTGGCAAAATAGACTCACCCTTTAAGTGATCCAAATTACACACACAAGCTTCACCATAGTAAGAGTCGAGCGGAACTTCCCAGATACCTTTCATACCCTTGGGCAGTTCTGTCCAATTATCATTATGCCTCACACCCAATTGGATATGAGAGCCCATATGGCCACTAAGCGCACCGATCGGCCATTCCGCTACGGTTCCCTGATTAGCTCCCACAAGATGCTCCATTGTTCCATCTTGCTCATTAATCGTCTCTTCACTTAACCAACCATGGCCATATTGGTCAGTCGTGCCTACCTCCACAGATCCATCGATTCGGGTTACTCTTGCGATAAGTTCCACTGTTAAATCGATAATCTTTTTACCTTTCAAGTCAATCATGCGTCGTCCTCTTGATTTTGAGGTTCAAATGCGACTGCTCTTACGAAACTCGCCTCCAATTTAGGTACATTTAATGGCATTCCATAATAGAAGACCCGATCTGAGGAGAGTGTTTCTATATTCACAAGTGGATGGGCAATAGGAATATTTGCACCAAGAAACATACGACGAATCGGAGAATTTTTTGGCGCGGCAACTTTAAGATCATATTGCCACTCAATGCCAGGATACCCAAAGCCAATCATCTTTATTGCGCGATCTTTTATCAACCAGTCAACAGTTCGAGACGACAGCCATGGCTGCTCTAACCCTTTAAATGGGCTTGTCATCAAAACGATGTCGCCTTTTTGAATATTATCAAGATGATCTGGGAGTATTTCCTGACCTCTCATATCACCGGGATCAGCCGTGAGTTGGAAGAATTTTCTTTTGGTATACTCTTTTGGATAGTCTGATTGATCAATGACTTCAACCGGCTTGAGGTGATCTAAATTACACACAGCCGCCTCACCTATAAATGTATCTAGAGGTAATTCCCAAAGACCTTTCATGTCGGTCGGAACACCTTTCCAATGGCTAATGTGGCCCTTCCCTCCTTGAATGTGAGACCCATTATGCGTCGTCATTCTCTCCTGACCCAAAATGTCATCATTTTGTCGACCATCATAGAGATTAATATCATTGGGAGCGGCATACATCGTAAACAATGAATTATCCATCGGGAAACGTCCTTCCCACATCACCCAATGCTTTCCATAGGGATCAGTGGCTCCCTCTTCGATACTGCCATCAAATCGGTTGATTCTAGGAGAGACCCTAGGGCTTAAATCTATTGCTTTATAACCATCAAATGAAAACATGATAAAACCCAAAATTTTTTTCAACTAAATCATATGGTGATAACTATTACAATTTAAGAATCAAAGAGATCACCCAATTTAATATCGATTGTGGTTAACGTTCTGTTTCTGCTTGACGCATTCTCTTGATAGCATCGAAGAAAAAATCTTCGAGCTCTTTAGCCATTGAGCAGACACTCCTTGAACCAAGGACAAATCGCGAAGGATACTTGAGTCTAGTCAAAAACTTAGAATAGGCTAGATCAAATCCTCAATAACACCAAACAAGACAATCTCAAGTTCACCCATTACAAAAATTACCACCGAATTGCTGCTGTCCTACTTTCGCCTCAAACACTCGTCTTATCGACGATTTGAGAACAATATAGTTATTAAACTGTGGTGAGTTAGATTCAAGCATAAGTCATACATGCGTGGTATTGTTCTCGCTAAAATCTTATTTGGGTGAATTTTCGTGTGCGGATGGTTTTGTTTTTACCTTCACCAAGAACATTACGTTATCCTAATGAATACAATGACTCTTTTCGTTTTTTGTACCTGAAAAGTCAGCTAAAGTTGATTCCATGGGCAGATACTCTACCCAAAACTAAATGCGGGACCGAAATAAGATGAATGGAGCTGAAGCGCTAATTCAAACCCTCTTTAACAACGGCGTCGAGGTTTGCTTTGCAAATCCTGGAACGTCAGAAATGCAACTAGTTGCAGCAATCGGCCAACAAGAGGGCATGCGCGCTATTTTGGGATTATTCGAGGGAGTTGTCACAGGTGCAGCGGATGGCTATGGCCGTATGGCCGATAAGCCAGCTGCGACATTGCTTCACTTAGGCCCTGGCCTGGCAAATGGACTGGCAAACCTACATAACGCTAAACGCGCCCATACGCCTATTATCAATATTGTTGGTGATCATGCTGCCGATCATTTAAAGTATGACGCTCCATTAACTTCTGACGTAGTGGGAGTTGCTACACCCATGTCTGACTGGGTTCGGACATCTATATCGCCTGCTGATCTAGCATTAGCTGGTGCAGAATCTGTCGCTTCAGCACTTACCTATCCCGGACAAATTTGTACCCTTATCGCCCCCGGCGACCATGCCTGGACAGATGGTGCGAAAGTAGCTGCATCTATAACGCCACCTAAAACTGAACGACCAAAAAATGCTGAAATCAAAGAAGCTGCCGCTTTACTAAAGAGCAGTGGTCAAGCGGCTTTGTTTTTGGGTGGAAGAGCCTTGCGAGAAGATGCCCTTTTTCACGCGGGCCGAATTGCTGCCGCTACCGGTGCGCGTCTTATTTGTGAAACCCTGCCTGCACGACTGCAGCGAGGTGCTGGAAGAGTGGAGGTCGAACGACTACCCTACTTTGCAGAAATGGCAACTGAATGTCTATCAGGCCTCAGGCAGATGGTTTTTATTGGCGCAAAACCCCCCGTCGCCTTTTTCGCTTATCCAGGCAAGCCAAGTTGGCTGTCTCCTAGCTCCGCTACCTTATTTGAATTTCACAAAACTAGTATTGATGCCGAGTCCACCTTGCGCCGCCTTGCCGATGAGCTGGCGGCACCTGCTTCCCCCAAAGTTGTTAAGCAAGAGCCCCCACCCACATTTGTTAAAGGCAAGCTGACTCGACAATCTGCTGGGATAATCACTGCAGCGCTTATACCAGAAGACGCAATTGTATCGGATGAGTCAGGTACCAGTGGCGGGCCTTTTTATAATCATGCGGCCACATCACCCAAACACGACTGGCTAATTATCACTGGCGGATCCATCGGGCAAGGCCTTCCGGTTGCCACGGGTGCAGCAGTCGCCTGCCCAGAGAGGAAGGTCATTGCACTACAGGCTGATGGCGGCGGAATGTATACCCTACAGGCACTCTGGACGATGGCAAGGGAAAATCTCGACGTAACTATTATTATTATGAAAAATAACAGTTACGGTATTCTCAATATTGAATTGGGAAGGGTTGGCGTTGAGAATCCTAGTGAAAAGACACTGTCACTACTTGACCTTACCAATCCAATACTCGACTGGGTAGCGCTGTCAACTGGAATGGGTGTTCCCGCATCCAGTGTAACAACGACAGATGAGTTCTCTTCGGCTCTAAAGGACGCCATCAGTAACAAAGGCCCTAGACTCATAGAAGCTGTGCTCGTCTAGCAGTGACATTTAATATTCACCAGTCTTTGGGTGTTTTTATTGTACTATTTTGTCGCTCTGCCCACTGAGTCAAATACCACCCTCGCTATGTCCTCCGGAAACTCCTTGGTTGGTTGCTGCACCATTATAACAACATTTATATCATTTACTGGGTCTGTCCAAGACATAGTGCCTGCTGCACCAGCCCAGCCAAATGAACCTTTACCTCGTTTTAACAAGGCTTTTTCCGGATCGAGGGTAACAGAGACCGTATATCCGAATCCTTCTGAACCCTCTACCACCTTTTCCATTTTTGAATACAAATCGCCTGTCTGATTAGTTGACATTAACTTAACAGAAGCTTCTGACAGTATTCGTTTGCCTAAAAACTCACCCTGATTAAGTAGCATATTCTCAAAGTGGAGATAGTCCTTTGCGGTGCTAATCAAACCAACAGAGCCTGAGAAAAATTTTGTTTCTCCAGGGGGTTTACTTCCATCTTTACTACCGCCACTTATACTCACAATTCGATGGAATTTTTCACTAGGCACATTCCAGTAGGTATCGTGCATATATAGCGGGTCAAAAATATTAGTTTTAACGAACTCCTCAAAAGGTTGCCCAGATGTAATTTCAATTATGTGAGCAACAACATCTAAACCCATGAATCCACTATAGGAAAATCTTGAACCCGGCTGAAAGTCTAAAGGACCCTCGGAAATCATGTCAGTCAAAGATCCTATAGTCATGTTATTGAGAAATGCATTTTCTTCTTTTGTACCTCCATCTTTGCTAGACGTAAGTTTGGCATTCCAGGGTGCAATAGCCTGGCCAAGCCCGCTGGTTCCCAGTCCTGCTGTATGAGTTAACAAGTGATGAATGGTAATTGGTTTGTTTGATTTAACTAACCGATGTTCTGGAATATAACCAAGGTAGTATCCATCAGAGAACCACGACCACACTCTCCAATATAAGCTTGAAAAAAAACCAGTCTCACCACCCAACTGGGCGTAAACTCCCAAGGGTGAAACATCTTTGTCTTTTGGATCATCCAATACTGCAACTTCAATACCATTAAAATTTGGAAGATACTTATCCACCTCGTCCTCTGGGCTAAAAAGACCACGTTCGATGGCAATCATTGCAGCTACTCCAAGCACCGGTTTGGTGGAGGACCACATTTGAAACATTGCATCTTTTTCCATCGCAATTTTATTTGGAACATCGGCTAATCCATGTGCTGAGAAATATATCGGGTTACCGAAGCGGCTTACTGCTACAACGGCACCTTGTATTTTTTCATCCTCTATAAATTGTGTTATGACTTCGTCGAGCTCACTGCTCATTGTATTTTTCATTCCCTGACTTTTAGGTTCAAAAAGTGTGAGATTTTAATGATTTAAAGGAAGTGCAATCAA
>ERZ802822.226-NODE-226-length-41483-cov-15.086485_pt1 | contig 41483 bp, 37 predicted proteins | sample MGYA00345649_ERZ802822 | MGnify/ENA primary metagenome ERZ802822 (study PRJEB30503, sample SAMEA104212359) | marine metagenome | biome: Westerlies Biome; feature: [SRF] surface water layer (ENVO:00010504) within the epipelagic zone...; material: water...
CAACTAATTTATAATAATATCCTATATATGGACAAGAAAACAGTTTCAACTATAGCTTACCTATCAAGACTTGCTCTAAATGAAGAAAATGGTGAAAAAATTACTCAAGACCTTGAAAATATCATCAAATTTGTAGATCAGCTAGAAAATGCTAATACTCAAAATATTGAGCCTCTTGCTAGCCCTTTAGAAAAAACTGCTAAGACTCGTAATGATGAAGTAACAGCAAAAAATCGAAAAGAGACTTTTTTAGAAAGATCCCCAAAATCCAATGACGACTATTTCTTAGTTCCAAGGGTTGTAGAATGAGTATTCAATTTAAAACCATAAATGAGCTATCTCATATGCTCAAAAATAAAGATATATCAAACAAGGAATTAATAGAAGAAACATTTTCTTTAATAGATACTAATACCCATTTAAATGCATTTGTAACTTTAAATAAAGATGCTTCACTTCATAAAGCAGAAGAATTAGATAAAAATCCATCATCTCTAGCTCTAGCAGGCATTCCAATAGCGCAAAAAGATCTTTTTTGTACAAAAGATTTAAGAACTACATGCGGTTCAAATATGCTTTCAAGTTTTATACCTCCTTACTCAGCTACAGTAATTGAGAATTTAGAGAATGCTGGATGTATATCAGTCGGCAAAACAAATATGGACGAATTTGCAATGGGTTCTTCAAATGAAACAAGCTTTTATGGAAATGTCCAAAACCCTTGGGGAGATAAACTTGTGCCTGGAGGAAGCTCTGGAGGTTCTGCAGCTGTTGTTGCAGCTGGAATAGTCCCTGCGGCCTCAGGAACTGACACCGGCGGATCTATTAGGCAGCCAGCATCATTATGTGGAATAAGTGGTCTTAAGCCTACATATGGAAGAATATCTAGATGGGGAATGATTGCGTTTGCATCTAGTCTTGATCAAGCTGGGCCAATGGCAAGAACAGCTGAAGACTGTGCCCTGCTCTTAAATGAGATGTGTTCTCATGACCACAAAGATACAACATCGCTTGATGAGGCTATCCCAGACTTTACTAAAGATCTAAATTTGCCAATTAAAGGCTTAAAGATTGGTCTTGTTAAAGAGTTTGATTTATCGAAATTAGATAATGAAGTTGTAAAAGTTTTTGAGGAATCCAAAAAGCAATATGAGTCATTGGGTGCTGAATTTATAGATATTTCTTTACCTAATATATCTCTATCTGTTCCAACTTACTATGTTGTTGCACCTGCTGAATGTTCTTCTAACTTATCAAGATTTGATGGAGTAAAGTTTGGGAAAAGATGTGACGATCCAAAAGATCTTGAAGAGTTATATATTAAAACTAGATCAGAGGGTTTTGGAGATGAGGTTAAGCGAAGGATTTTAATTGGTTCCTACGTATTATCAGCTGGGTTTTATGATGCTTATTATAAAAAAGCTCAACAAGTAAGAAGACTTATTAAAAATGATTTCGACAGTGCTTTTAAACAGGTTGATGTCATCATGTCTCCAACTACAAGAGGTGGGGCATTTGAAGAAGGATCAAAAGGTGATGATCCTATACAAATGTATTTAGAAGATTTATTTACAATACCAGCAAATTTAGCTGGCTTACCAGCCCTATCAATTCCAAATGGCATAGTTGATAACAAACCTATAGGTTTGCAGTTAATTGGTAATTTCCTAGAGGAAAGTAAATTACTTCAAGTTGCTCATAATTTTCAAATTTCTACTGATTGGCATAAAAAAACACCGAATGGAGATGTTAAATCATGAGCTGGGAAACAGTAATAGGATTAGAAATACACGTTCAGCTTTCTACCGAATCTAAGCTCTTTTCAGGCGGTTCAACTGGTTTTGGTGCAGAGCCAAATACGCATGTTGATCTAATAGATTTAGGTCTACCAGGTGTTCTTCCTGTTGCAAATAGAGAAGCTTTTTACAAGGCAATTCGTTTTGGACTTGCTACAAATGCAGAGATCAATCAAACATCAACATTTGATAGAAAAAATTATTTTTATCCTGATCTTCCAAAGGGTTATCAAATAACACAAATGGCTTTGCCTGTTGTTGGAAAAGGTTCAATAAAAATTGAAGTAGATGGTGAGGAAAAAATAGTTAATATTACAAGGGCTCATCTTGAAGAAGATGCCGGTAAATCTATTCATGATTTATTTGATGGTGAAACAGGGGTTGATCTTAATAGAGCTGGCACACCTTTACTAGAGATTGTTTCTGAACCTGAAATATCTAATGCAAAAGAGGCAGTAGCCTACTTTAAAGCCATTCGACAAATAGTTACTTTCCTTGATATATGTGATGGAAATATGGCTCAAGGTTCTATGCGATGTGATGTTAATGTTTCACTTAAAAAGTCAGATGAGGATAAGTTAGGCACAAGAGCAGAAATAAAAAATATAAATTCTTTTAAATTTATTGAAAAAGCCATTAATTATGAAATTGAAAGGCAGGCTAGAATTCTAGAATCTGGAGAGTCAGTAGTTCAGGAAACTCGTTTATATGACAGTATTAAAAACGAGACAAGATCTATGAGATCCAAAGAGGAAGCGAATGATTATCGATATTTCCCTTGTCCCGATCTTCTTCCAGTAGTTATTTCAGATGATGAGTTAGATGAAATTAAAAACAATTTACCTGAATTGCCAGATGAAAAAGAAAGACGATTTATTGAAGAATCTAATTTAGATGTTTCTGAAGCTAAGATCATTGCATCATCAAAAACTATGGCAAATATGTTTGAAGAGGCTTGTGATAAAACGGATGACGCCAAACTTATTGCTAATTGGCTTGTTGGTGATATCAGTGCTCTTCTTAATAAAGATAATATAGATTTAGAAGAATCAAAGTTAACATCTAGTAATTTTGCTGTATTAATAGAAAGAATTTCAGACAAAACAATATCTGGGAAGATTGCTAAATCAGTTTTAGAAGAAGTCTGGGAATCTGGTAGGAATGTAGATGAAATTATTGAAAACAAAGGCTTGGTTCAGATTCAAGATGAATCATTACTTGAAGAAATTGCTTTAAAAATAATTGAAAATAACCCTTCCCAAGTTGAAGCCTATAAAAGTGGTAAAGATAAACTTTTTGGTTTTTTTGTTGGTCAAGTAATGAAAGAAACTCAGGGTAAAGCAAATCCCCAAAGTGTAAATGAGATTCTAAGAAAACTTTTAGGCTAGCAAGCTATACTATAAACATACTAAGAGTTTCTGCAATATATGCTGGTTTCTCAACGCCTTTTATTTCCATAGTAACTTTAGTTTTAGATAAAAATTGTCCAGGATTTTTTTCAGTAATATCCAAGCATTCCATTCTAATCCTCACTTCAGAATTAACTGGAACAGGACTTAGGAATCTTACTTTATCTAAACCATAGTTTAATCCCATCTTCATTCCATCAATTACTAAACCCATCCCCTGAGAGAAAGGAATTCCAGCACAAAGAGATAGAGAAAGGAAACCATGAGCAATAGTTGAACCAAATATGGGCTCTGCCTGCTCTGGATCAACATGAATAAATTGATTATCAAGTGTTGCTTCAGCAAACTTATTTATTTGTTCCTGATCAATTTTTATCCAGTCTGAAAGACCAACTTCCGTTCCAATAACTGATTCTATTTCTGATGGTTTGATTATTTTAAGCATCTTCATTCTCCATATAGTAATTATTATATTCTTCTCTTAATTCAAATTTCTGTAGTTTTCCAGTTGCGCCATGGGGAAGTTCTTGTAAAAATATTATTTCATCTGGAAGCCACCATTTTGCTACTTTAGACGCCAAGAAATCTAAGATACTTTGTTTATCTACAGGCTCCCCATTATTACTAACGATGAAAAGCATTGGTCTTTCATCCCATTTAGGATGAGGTATCCCAACAACACACGCTTCAGCAACCTCAGGATGACCGACAGCAGCATTTTCTAAATCAATAGAACTTATCCATTCTCCACCAGACTTAATAACATCTTTAGCTCTATCTTTAATTGTCATATAACCGTCTTGATCTAAGACTGAAATGTCACCTGTATCAAACCAGCCATCTTTATCTACAGCATCTTTTTCGGCTTTAAAATACTTTTGAAGAACCCATGGACCTCTTACCATTAAATGTCCTTGCGACTCTCCATCTTTAGGTAGTTCTTTTCCTGAGTCATCAACAACTTTAAGTTCAATCCCATACATTGGCCTACCCTGTTTTAGCTGAACAGCATACCTATCTTCTTTGCTCATTTTTTCCATTTCAGGTGTCATGAAATTAGATGTTCCAAGGGGACTCATTTCAGTCATTCCCCAGCCCTGTATTACATTCACGTCATGAACTTCATCAAATTCTTTTAATATTGCTAGTGATAATGCTGAACCACCTATCACAGTATTTCTTACAGTTTTTAAGATTTTATTATTATCTCTGCAGTAGGCTAATAGCCCCATCCAAATAGTTGGCACACCAAATGCCAAAGTAACATCCTCTCTTTCAATTAAATCATAAAGAGGTTCTCCTTCCATTTGCATTCCAGGCATTACTATTTTTAAACCAAACATTGGAGCAAAATAAGGAATTCCCCAAGCTAAAACATGGAATAAAGGAACAACCATTAATATAGCCTCATCAGGACTAATTGTTAGTCCAGTTAGCGCAGCTTGAGAATGAAGTATATTTGATTTATGAGAATATAAAACACCCTTAGGGTTTCCTGTAGTTCCCGATGTATAGCATAGGCCACATGCAGCATCGTCTTCCATTGCAGGCCACTCATAATCTTCATCACCAGATTCTATATACTCCTCATAAGATATTGCATTTTTCAAGCCAGTTTCTGGCATCTCTGATTGATCACAAAGAATAATATATTTTTCAACACAACTAAGTTGATCTTTTAAAGCCTCCATCATGGGAACAAAAGGGGCCTCTACAAAAATGATTTTATCTTCTGCATGATTAATAATATAGACAGCTTGCTCAGGGTGAAGTCTAAAATTTAAAGTATGACAAATTGCACCCATTCCTGATATACCGTAATACATTTCTAAATGACGATAAGTATTTAATGCTAGAGTTGCTAGAACATCTCCTTTTTTGTATCCATCTTTTTCTAATGCTGATGCAAGTTTTCTTGACCTAATGCATACTTCATCATAATTTGTTCTATGTACTTCACCAGATACCATTCTGCTGATAACTTCTTGTTTTGGATAAATGTTTCTTGCATGTTCAATAATGCTAGCCACGTTTGGAGTCCAATTTTGCATGTCACCGATCATATAATTTCCCCTCTATAATAGTTGCTATAAATTATATAAGAAGGAACAATGAATTGTTAAAAAAAATATAAACTAATTATGACCCTTAAAGAATTAATAAAATCTAGATATTCCGTAAGAAGCTTTACCGATGAAATGGTAGGTATAGAAAAGATTAAAGAGATACTAGATATTGCAAATTCTGCTCCTTCGGGAGGAAATATTCAGCCTTGGAAAGTTTATGTTGTTACTGGCAATTCAAAAAATAAGCTTACAAGCAAAGCACTCCATAATTTTGATAATGGTGTTCAAGAAGAAATAGCTTACGAAATTTATCCAAAGCCATTAGAAGATGAGTATAAAAGAAGAAGATCTCAATGTGCTGCAGATATGTATAACGCCCTTTCCATTGAGAAAGATGATATTGAATCAAGATTAAAACAAGTAAGAGAGAATTTTAGATTTTTTGGTGCCCCAGTTGGAATGATAATAACAATTGATAAATCATTTGCACAAAATGGATGGGGTCATGTTGGAATGTATCTTCAAAACTTATGCTTGGTAGCCATTGATAATGGATTGGGGGCATGTCTTCAAGAGTCTTGGTCAATTTATCCACAAACAGTAAAAGAGGTAATTGGTCATGATGATAATGAAGTTATATGGTGTGGTGTTGCTTTGGGCTATCCAAATAAAGATGATCCAATCAATCAATACAGAACTTCAAGAGAAAATATTGATAAATTCGTTTCTTTTCTTGATTAGTCTATTGGATATTTAGATTGGAATTAAAAAATACCTTCCTAGAAAAAATGCATTCTATGTATAAAGAATGCAATCCAACGCCTGCACTTTCTCCAAAAATGCTTCTTTTTAATGAGGATCTTGCAAACGAGATAAATCTTCATTACTTAATTGAAAATTCTAATGAACGCCTTGATATTTTATCTGGAAATAAACTTATTAAAGACTCTAAACCAATAGCTTTTGCATATTCTGGTCATCAATTTGGGCATTTTAATCCAAATCTAGGTGATGGTAGAGCGCTTCTTTTAGGAGAGATATTAGATCAACAAGGCAAATTAAAAGATATTCAGTTAAAGGGTTCTGGACGTACTCCTTTTTCTAGAAGGGGTGATGGCAAATCTGCTTTAGGCCCGGTTTTAAGAGAATACTTGATAAGTGAAAGTATGCATATTCTTGGTATACCAACCACTCGTTCATTGGCGGCAATCAATACAGGTGAAAAGGTTCATCGAGATGAGGAAACTTATGGCGGAATAATGACAAGGGTGGCTTCAAGTCACATTAGGATTGGTAGTTTTGAATATGCCTACAAAAATAAAGATATATCAGTAGTTAAAGATTTAGCAGATTATTCAATTTCAAGACATTATCCCGATACAGCTAGTTTAGATAATCCCTATTTAGCTTTTTTTGCTGCTGTTTGTAACGAGCAAGCTTCTTTAGTTGCTAGTTGGATGACAGTGGGATTTATACATGGAGTTATGAACACAGATAATATGGCTATATCTGGAGAAACAATTGATTATGGTCCATGTGCTTTTATGGATGCCTATGGCCCAGCAACAGTATTTAGCTCAATTGATGTAAATGGCAGATATGCCTATGGGAATCAGCCTGCAATATTAACTTGGAATTTAACAAGATTAGCAGAAACACTGATACCTTTGGTTAATAAAGATAAGGATGAGTCCATCAAACTGCTTACTGAAGTTCTTCAATTAATTAAACCTGTTTATACAAACTATTGGTTATCTTTAATGAGATCTAAGATAGGCCTGTCTAAAGAGGAACAAAATGATATTGAGCTAATTACAAACTTACTTGAAATCATGGAGGAGGAAAAGGCTGATTTTACCAATAGCTTCAGATTGTTATCCAAGGCTTTAATTGGAGACACTCAATCAATTAGAAATCTATTTAATAATTCAAGAAGATTTGATGGTTGGATGATGGTTTGGCAAGAAAGAATTTCCCAAGAGGGCATTGCTGAAGAAAAAATTGCATCTTCAATGGACAAAGTAAACCCAATGTATATTCCTAGAAATCACAAAGTTGAGGAAGCCCTGGAAGCATCTGTATTTAATAATGACATGAAGCCTTTTAATAAGTTATATTCGGTATTACAAAATCCATATCACGAAATTGTTGGACTTGAATCATTTGCAGAGCCAGCTCCTGAATCTAATATTCCCTACAGAACGTTCTGTGGTACATAAAATATTATTTATTTCTTACCTAGTGTGATTCTTGGTTGAGACTGATAATCATTAATTAACACAATATTTTTGAAGCCGTAATTGATCATTATGTTTCTGACTTCATTTGCTTGACTGTTGCCATGTTCAAAAGCTAACAAACCATCTTTTTTTAAGACTTTTATAGCTTGCGAAGATATAAGATCAAAATCTCTGAGGCCATTTTGTTCAGCAACTAAAGCTGAAATTGGCTCATGCTTAAGCTCCTCAAGATGAGGATCAAAAGGTGCCACATATGGAGGATTACTTACAATAATATCAAACATGTTTTCTTTTAAAGAATTTAGCCATATAGAATTAATTAAATAAAAATTACTTAGATTAAATTTTTGTTTGTTAATCTTTGCGACCTGAAGAGCAGCTAATGAATAATCAACGCCATAAATAAGAGTTTCAGGATTTAATTTTGCAAGAGAGGCGCCTATACATCCTGAACCAACTCCGGCATCTAAAATCTTCACTCCAGGGCTAAGATTCAAATTATTAATATGATCTACAAGTATTTCTGTTTCGGGTCTAGGAATAAGCACTCTCTCGTCAACAAAAAAATCATTTTGATAAAAAGAAGATTTCTGCAAAATATAATCCAAAGGAATTCCATTTTTTTTCTTTTCAAAAAAATCATTTATTGAATTCTCTTCTTCCTTTGAGAATTTATGATTATCAACAAATAAAGATAGGTCATTTAGATCAAGTTTTTCTTTAATATAGAAGATTAGCTCTTTACCAATATGACTCTCATCAGGCCAGATTTCTTTAATTTTTTTATTGTAATAATTGAGATCTTTTATCAATTATTCAGATTCTAGTTGAGATAGCATAGCTAGTTGATTTTCAGCCAATAAGGCATCGCATATAGTTTTTATGTCACCATCCATAATTTGATCTAAATTATGCTGAGTTAATTTAATTCTATGGTCTGTCATTCTTCCTTGCGGAAAATTATAGGTTCTAATTTTCTCACTTCTGTCCCCTGTTCCAACTAAAATTTTTCTTTCACTTGCAATACTTTCTTGCTGACTTTCAATTTCTTGTTGTTTTAATTTTGAAGCAAGCAGCGATAAAGCCTTTTCTTTATTTTTATGTTGGGATCTTCCATCCTGACATTCAACAACAAGCCCAGATGGTATATGAGTTAGCCTTACTGCTGAATCAGTTTTATTGACATGCTGGCCACCTGCGCCAGATGCTCTAAAGGTATCCACCCTTAAATCGTTTTTATCAATTGCAATATCTTGAACCTCTTCAACCTCAGGTAATATTGCTACGGTGCAAGTTGAGGTATGAATCCTGCCCTGAGATTCAGTTTCTGGCACTCTTTGTACCCTATGAACACCAGATTCAAACTTTAAGACTTTAAAGACACTCTTGCCATTTAATTGAGCTACAACCTCTCTGAGACCACCTTGCTCTGCTTGCTTAATATCAATGACGTCTACACTCCAACCTTCTCTTTCTGCTAATCTTGAATACATTCTATAAAGATCGCCTGCAAAAATACCAGCTTCATCTCCGCCCGCACCTGCTCTTATTTCAAGAAATGCCGAACCGTCGTCCGCTGAATCTTTGGGTAATAGCATCAACTTTAATTCTTGTTCTAGTTTTTCTGGCTTTCCAGATGATTCTTTTAATTCATCTTCTGCCAAACTTTTTAAATCTTCGTCGCCAGATTCAAGAATTTCATTAGCATCATCAATGGCCTCTAATACACCATTATATTCTTGGTATTTTTCTACAATTGGCTTTAGGTCTGCAAATTCTTTATTCAACAGAGTATAGTTGTCCATGTCTTTGATAGTTTCTGAGTCAATGAGAAGCGCTTCTATTTCAGAAAGTCTTTCTTTGAGCTTTTCTAGTTTTGCTAGCATTGAGTCATGCATTTTGGATATACCTTTTAAACATGGATTCAATTATGTGACTATCAATATTTTTAATATCTGGAGCTTTAATAAAATTTTTATCTTCAGACTTGATGATTGCTATATTCATTAGCATTTGTTTTAAATCTTCAGCAGATTTAAATCTTTCAATTTCTTCATCCGATAGCTGGTTAAGAAAAAGTTCTAATTTATGCTGAGTTTCATCTTTGAATAATTTTTCTTGAATTGAGCTGAGTGCCTTTTGAGACTCAATTACAATAATATTTAATGCTTTCTCGGCCTCAATAACTCTTTGACCATAATTATCCTGTGTAATCTTTTCTATGTCATCAATTGAAAAAAGGTATGCTTGTTCTATATTTTTGATTTCCTCTTCTATATTTCTTGGTACAGATAAGTCGATTAAAAGCATAGGTTTATTTCTCCTAACCCTTAAAGCATTTTCTATGGAGCCCTTCCCTATTAGAGGCAAGTCTGTTGCTGCGGACGCTATGACAATATCAGCTTTTTCTAATTCATTGTGTAATTGATCTAGTGATGATGGAATAATCTCGAACCCATCTGTGATAGTTATTTTTTTTATACTTCTATTAACAGCACTAATATTAGTAATACCTTTTTTTATCAGCTCATCGATAATAGCGTGAGCTAACGATCCCGCGCCAAGAACAAGAATATTTTGACTTTGTGGATCTTCAAATATATTTTTAACCAAATTTAATGAAAGTCCACTTACAGACAACGGATTAAGTCCAATATCAGTTTTTGTTCTAACTCTTTTTACAATTTCTATAACTTTTTTTGTATAAGATAAAAGTTTTGGCTTCGCGATATTATTATTTTTAGCTATTTTTATAGCCTTTTTAAATTGTCCCAATATTTCTTGCTCACCAAGTACTTGAGAATCAATGCCTGAAGCTACCTTACACATATGAATTAAAGCATCTTGGTTAAAAAGAAAATAAAAACTTGTACTTGGTATACCTTTGGTACCAAAGAAATTTATAGTTTCTTTAAAAATATTCTTTGCAAGACCTGGCTCAGCTACTAAATAAACTTCAGTTCTATTGCATGTAGAAATAGCAAAAAAAGAATCTATCCTATCTTTAAATTTTTCTTTTAAGAAACTATCTAATAAAATCTGGCTAGACTCATTTATAATGAATTGTTCTCTTTCAGAAACATTAGACGTTTTATGATTTATGCCGAATAACTGTAGTTCCATCTTTAATAATAAGTTTTATTTAACACTTTTATGTGGGTTTCTGTTTTCATGTGCCAGTTCTAACCCGTCTTCAAATTTATATAATGACTTTAGTGGCAAAATATTACTAAAATCTCTTCAAAACCAACAAATCTCATATAACAGCAATATTATTATTTATGAGAATCGTTCCATTATACAGATTACGAAGCCTTTTATTGGGAATGTAATGAATATTAAGCTTCACAGAGACAAGCCGATTGAAGTCTATCCCATAAAAAATGCTCAAAATCTTAAAAAACTTATAGAATTACATGAAAAAGATGTCCATGACTGGCTCTATGATTGTGTTATTAATAAAAATAGAATTAGTATTTATAAAAAAGATTTTTCTTTTTTTTGCTCTGAAGAAAATGGTAAATCAAACATTAAAATTAATAATAATTTTTATGAAATAACAGTAATTCTTTTAAAAAAAGATAGATGAACAAAATATCAGTAAAATCACCTGCAAAACTTAATCTATATTTAAAAATAATTTCTAAATTACCAGATAATTATCATGAACTAAGTACGCGATTCCAATTAATAGATATCTATGATGATTTATCATTCTCGAACACTGAATCAAATCATATTTCAGTTATTTGCTCAGATAATTCTATCAAAGAAGAAAATAATATTGTTTATAAAACAGCTATTCATATGCAAAAAATTAATAATGGTGGTGGTGTAAAAATTGAATTAAATAAAGCTATTCCAACAGGGGCTGGTCTTGGGGGCGGGAGTTCAAATGCAGCATCAACGATTATATTGCTAAATAAGTTATGGGAAATGAATCTTAATTTAAGGCAGATGAAAGATATTGGCAGAGATATTGGAGCTGATGTACCCTTCTTCATTATTGGAAGAAACGCTTGTGCAACAGGTGTTGGAGATATCTTTGAAGAAATAGGCTCCGACAAATCAAATTATATTGTTATACATCCTAGAATTTTTAATTCTACAAAAGCTATGTTCGATAAATATGATGCTGCAAACTTAGATAAAAAAAATATGGGCATAGATAAACAAAATTCATTTTGGAGTATTTTTTTAAATGATAACGAGCAAGTTAAAATTTTTTATGAGCAAAATATAAAAAAATATAAAATCTGTTTATCAGGAAGCGGTTCTTCAATGTTTATAAAATATAATGATGAGTTAGAAAAAGAGAAAATTTTAAAAATAATTCCTTCTAATTGGAGATTCTTTGAAGCTAAACCATTACAATATTCGCCTTTAGAGGAGTTTGTGTGACATTGGGGTGTAGCCAAGCGGTAAGGCAACGGGTTTTGATCCCGTCATGCGTAGGTTCGAATCCTACCACCCCAGCCATTCTAGAGAGGAAAAATAAATGACAAAACAAGTTCTAGATTTATTCACCGGAACAGCAAATCCAGAATTAGCTGATGAGGTTTCAAAAATCTTAGGTATTAAAATATCTAAAGCTGATGTTGGGTACTTTTCTGATGGGGAGATAAAGGTTCAAATTGAGGATAATGTCAGAGGTCATGATACGTTTATTCTTCAGTCCACATGCGCTCCATCCAATAAAAATTTAATGGAATTAATGTTTCTTGCAGACGCGCTTAAAAGATCATCAGCGTCAAGAATAACTGCAATAGTTCCATATTATGGCTATGCCAGACAAGATAGAAGGGTCAGGTCCGCAAGAGTTCCAATAAGTGCAAAAGTAGTTGCTGATATGTTCTATTCAGTTGGTATTGATAGAGTTCTTACTGTAGACCTTCATTCGGAAACAATTCAGGGTTTTTTTGATATGCCTGCAGATAATGTGTATGCAACAAAATTGATGGTTGATGATATCAAAAAAAATAATCCTGATAATAATATTGTTGTTGTATCCCCTGATGTTGGTGGAGTGGTTCGTTCTAGGGCATTAGCAAAACAACTTAACGATGCTGACTTGGCAATTATTGACAAGAGAAGAGCTGCAGCAAATCAATCTGAAGTGATGAATATTATTGGTGATATTGAAGGAAAAGTTTGTATTGTTCCAGATGATATTATTGACACTGCTGGTACTCTTTGTAATGCTGCAAAGGCTTTAAAAGACCATGGTGCTGCTGGGGTTAAAGCTTATATAACTCACCCCGTTCTATCTGGTCCTGCTATAGAAAGACTAAATAATTCAGAAATAGACGAACTAGTTGTAACAAATTCAATTCCATTGTCACATGAAGGCAAAAAATGCAGTAAAATACGCGTCATTTCTTTAGGTACTACAATTGCTGAATGTATCAAAAGACTAAGTAATGAAGAGTCTCTGAGTGAGATGTTTATATAAGAGGATATTATGAGTGATCAAATAGTTTTAAATGCTGAAACAAGAGAAAGAACTGGCTCTAATAAAGCTAGAGTTATTAGAAAGGTTGACGGCATGGTCCCTGCTATAGTTTATGGAGATGAAAAAGAATCCTTAAATCTTAAGCTACATCTTAACGAACTTACTAAGGCATCTCAAAATGAACTTTTTTATACTCAGGTTTTATTAATTAAAAACGGTGACCTTGAGGAGAAAGTTGTTCTAAAAGAATTACAAAGAGATCCTGCTAAGGGAAAATTTCTTCATGCAGATTTTCAAAGAGTTTCCAGAAAAACTAAACTAAAAGTTATCATCCCAATGAATTTTATTAATGAAGAAGAATGCGTTGGTGTTAAAAATGATGGTGGTCTTATAACAAAAGCAATTAGAGAAGTTGAGATCATGTGTTTAGCTGGAAATATTCCTGAATCAATAGATGTTGATGTTACAGATCTTGAGCTTGGAGCATCAATTAGACTAACTGAAGTATCTTTACCTGAAGGATCAGAGATTCCAGGATTAACTGAAGAAACTGATCAAATGGTTGTTTCTGTTAATGCGCCTAAAGCTGTCGAAGAAGAAGAACCAATTCTTGAAGATGGTGAAGAAGGTGAAGAAGGAGCTGCTGAAGAAGGTGAAGGCTCTGATGAAGAGACTAATTCAGAAGAAGCTGATAGCGAAGGATCTGAAGAGAGCTAGAAGCAGTGCATAAGCTTTGTTTTATTGGTCTTGGCAACCCAGGATCGAAATATGACAATACTCGTCACAATATTGGTAAAGATTGGTTAATCAAATTAAGTGAATCTTATTGCGATAACTTTATTAAAAAATCCAAACTAGAAGCGGAAATAACACAATCTAGGTCAGATGAAATTCTTTGGATAATTCCAGATAATTATGTGAATAATAGTGGTAAAACTATTTCTAAAGTAATCAAAAATACAAATCTACCTAAAAATAAAATGATTATTCTTCATGATGATTTGGACCTTAATCCAGGGGAAGTAAGGTTAAAAGAAGGTGGAGGCCATGGTGGCCATAATGGATTAAGAGATATTTTTGAAAAAACAGGCTCAAAAGATTATATGAGAATTAGAATTGGCGTTGGTCATCCCGGAGATAAAGATCTTGTATCTGACTGGGTATTAAATAAATTTCATCCTACAGATAAAGAATACCTTAATAAGGCATATGAGTTATTTGCATCAAACTTTGATTTAATATGTGATCAAGAATTCTCTCAAGCACAAAAAGCTCTTCATACAAGATAATATGGGATTCAAGTGCGGCATAATTGGACTTCCTAATGTAGGCAAATCTACCCTTTTCAATGCATTAACAAAGTCCTCAATACCTGCCGAAAACTTTCCTTTTTGTACTATTGAGCCTAATGTCGGCAAAGTGCCACTTCCTGATCAAAGGCTAAAACAACTTAATGATATCGTTAATTCAAAAAAAATAATTCCTGCGAGTCTAGATCTGGTTGATATTGCAGGACTTGTTAAAGGAGCATCTCAAGGCGAAGGTCTTGGTAATGCATTTCTGTCTAATATCAGAGAAATGAATGCACTTGCTCATGTGGTGAGGTGTTTTGATGATGAAAATATTACTCATGTGGATGGCTCTATCGATCCTGTAAGAGATGCTGAGATTATTAATCTTGAACTAATTATGTCAGATTTGGAAACCATTTCTAAAAGACTTTTAAAGTGTGAAAAACTTATCAAAACAAATGATAAAAAAAATAAAATCGAGCATGCTCTACTTTTAAAAATTAAGAATGATTTAGACCAAGGTAAATTAATAAATTTAGAAAGTTTTAATGAGGAAGAAATAACAGTAATTAAAGGGTTTCAGTTATTAAGTTCTAAGCCTACATTTTATATTGCAAATATTTCAGATGATGGCTCCTCAAAAGATGCTCTTGGTAAATTAGAGTCCTTTGCTACTCAATCTGGGAATACGGTTATACCAACCTCTATAAAAATAGAGCAAGAAATAGCCTTATTGGAAGATGAGGAAAGAAAAGAATATCTAGAGCTTATGGATATGGATGAGCCTGTGCTTAATAAAATTATTTTTAAAGGATATGAGATCTTGGGACTTCAAACATATTTTACAGCTGGTCCTCAGGAAATAAGAGCATGGACAATTAAAAAAAATGCCACAGCACCAAATGCTGCTGGTGTCATTCATACAGATTTTGAAAGAGGTTTTATTAAAGCTGAGGTAATAAGTTTTGATGATTATATTTCCTGTAATGGAGAGTCAGGGTCAAAAGAAAAAGGAAAATTGAGACTAGAGGGAAAAGAGTATCTTGTAAGAGATGGAGATGTTGTCCACTTTAAATTTAATGTTTAAAGTTGATTAAAAAAATGTTGACTCTTAGATTCTAGGACTTATCATTCAACGATTGGCTATGTAGCTCAGATGGTTAGAGCACAGCACTCATAACGCTGGGGTCGGTGGTTCAATTCCACCCATAGCCACCACTATAAGAAAATTTTATTAATTATATTTTTTGAGGTAAGAAGGTATCTTTCTTACGCTTGCTAAGCTGTATGCCTAGTCTTTTTTGAGATAGCTTAAAATAATAATTACAGATACCAATACCAAGAGACCATCTTCTCCGAGCATATTTAGTATATTTGAAACATTATTATAGACATCTCCAACAAATGGTGTGTCTGGCCCAAAAATTATACCCAAAAGCAAAGATACAATTACTAATGGAATTAATAATTTTGTTACTTTGTTAAGGAAAGTTGTAAGGCTAGCTAGTGTGACTTTAAAGTTCATATATTTTTATAAAAAAGCTAAGAAGAGCCTAAGCCCTTCTTAGCAAGAGGTTAAGCAATTACTTAACAAGGCTCATTAGAACTGCTAGAACAAGTAGTCCAACAACGCCATTAGTAGCTAAACTTTCAACAAGTGAAGTTATATTACCAATTACGTCTAGTCCAAGCATATCACCGAAAGCTAAGCTTCCAACAATACCAAGTCCTAAAATTCCAATTATGACGCTTGTTAGGTTACTAACTAGGTCGCCTATCATTCTCCATGCATTATCCATAATATTCCCCCCTATTAGGTTTTTTTTATGTTTTGCAGCTTCTATCTGACCATAAAAAGTAAAATGGAGCAAATTTTGTGAATAAAAAAAACCCAAAAATTTGACTTTTTGGGTTTTTTAAAATATTAGACTATTTTTACTTATTCTTCAGGGGTTTCTTCTTCAGATTCTTCCTTTTTGGCTTCTTCTTTAGCAATTAAAGCCTTTACAGATAGTTTCATCTTACCTCTATCAAACCCTATTAGTTTTACATCTATTTCCTGACCTTCGGACAGAACAGCACTAACATCCTCTGTTCTTTCGTGAGCAATTTCTGAAATATGCAGCAACCCATCTTTACCAGGAAGAATGTTTACAAAAGCTCCAAAATCAACAATTTTAACAACGGTACCTTTATATACTTTATTTAATTCAGGTTCTTCTAAAATACCTTCAATGATTTCTAGACATTCCTGCATTGACGATTGATTTTGACCAAATACAGATACTGTTCCATCATCTTCAACATCAACAGTTGCACCTGTTTTCTCCTGCATCCCCTTGATAACTGCCCCGCCTTTGCCAATAATTTCTTTAATCTTATCTTTATCAACCATAAATGTTTTCATAGCTGGAGCATTTTCTGAGAGCTCTTTAGGCGAAGCTATAGCTTCGTTCATAATACCTAATATATGATGAATTGCAGTATTAGCTTTTGTTAAAGCTGATTCCATGATATCTGCTGTAATTCCTTGAATTTTAATATCCATCTGAAGTGCTGTTATGCCATTTTCAGTTCCAGCAACTTTAAAATCCATATCTCCTAAATGATCTTCATCACCTAAAATATCTGTTAGTACGGCAAAATCATCACCCTCTTTAATTAAGCCCATTGCTATACCTGCTACTGGGCTTGATATTGGAACTCCAGCATCCATTAGTGATAACGAAGTACCACAAACAGAAGCCATTGAGCTTGAACCATTTGATTCTGTAATTTCTGAAACTACTCTCATTGTATAACCAAAATCAGCTACATCAGGAAGTACTGCTTTAATTGCTCTTTTAGCTAAATTACCATGTCCAATTTCTCTTCTCTTAGGTCCCATAGGCATGCCAATCTCACCAACACTATATGCAGGAAAATTGTAATGAAGCATAAAGTTATCTGTACCTTGACCTTCAATTGCTTCAATTCTTTGAGCATCTCTTGAGGATCCCAAAGTGGCAACTACTATTGCCTGAGTTTCCCCTCTTGTGAATAAAGAAGAACCATGAGCACTAGGCAGCACATCAGTTTCAATAAAGATTGGTCTAACAGTATCAGTATCTCTTCCATCAATTCTTGGTTGATTACTTAATATATTTTTTCTAACTATATCTTTTTCTAAATTTTTGAATGCGCCTAAAACCTTACCGAGTTGAATTTCATCAGCATCTGGGTAAGAGTTAACTACATCTTCTTTTATAGAACTTATAGCAGATGAACGTTCTGATTTATCTTTTATAGTGAAAGCTTCAGTTATTTGATTTGTATACTTTTCTGTTAATTCAGAATAATAGACTGGAGTTTCTTCGTCTGCACTTATTACCCAATCTTCTTTACCAGCTTTGTCCTTAAGCTCTAGACATGCATTGATTACTGCTTGCATTTCTTGATGGCCATATAGAACAGCACCTAACATTAAATCTTCGTTAAGTTCATTTGCTTCTGATTCAACCATAAGAACTGCCTTCTCTGTTCCGGCAACAACCATATCTAAATATGATGTTTCTTGTTGTTCAAAAGATGGATTTAAAACATAGTTGCCATCAATAAAACCTACTCTTGCAGCGCCCATAGGCCCATCAAAAGGAACCCCTGCAACACATAAAGCAGCAGATGCACCAATCATTGCAGCTATATCTGGATTCTGATCTTTACCAGAAGACATGACTGTACAAAATATTTGAACTTCATTCTTAAACCCTTCTGGGAATAAAGGTCTGATAGGTCTGTCTATTAGTCTTGAAGTTAATGTTTCTCTTTCTGTTGGTCTTGCTTCTCTTTTAAAAAATCCTCCAGGAATAACTCCTGTTGAATAAAATTTCTCTTGATAAAAAACTGCTAGAGGGAAGAAATCCTTTTTAGGATCAGCTTCTTTTTTTGCAACTACTGTTGTTAATACTACCAAGTCGCCAATAGTGACAACTACAGCGGCAGTTGCTTGTCTTGCGACTTTATTTGTTTCTAATTTTACTGTTTGATTTCCATACTGGAACTCTACCGATGTAGATTCTAATTTATTATTTTCCACGATTTTCCTTTTATTATTTTGTTTTTAACCTCTAAGCTTAAGTTGTTTTACAACTTCTTTATAGCTATCTGAATTTTTTCTTTTTAGATAAGCTAAAAGTTTTCTTCTTAGATTAACCATTCTTATTAAACCTGTTCTTGAATGGTGATCTTTTTTATGTTCTTTGAAGTGACTTTGTAATTTATTAATATTTTCTGTTAACAATGCTATTTGAACTTCAGGAGATCCTGTGTCATTGTCTGTTCTTTGAAATTTTCCTACAATCTTTTCTTTTTCTTTAGCTATAAGTGCCATATTAATATTCCTCGATGTACATTTATTAATTAACGCAAACCTCGTACAACTAAAGTAAGCGTGCGAATCTTAATACTTATCTAGGTATTAAACAAGTCGTTTAAGGGCTAAAACAGAGTTTGAGACCATTCCTAAACCAAGAAATTTTTTTGAAGAATCGTATATCTTATATGTGTCATCTTCTAGATTTATTTCTTCTATCTTTACTCCATTCATAAAAAATTTTGTTTGATTTGAATCTAATTGAATTTCAGATAATTCTGAGAATGCCTCTTCAATGGTAATTAATTTATTAAGTTCAATATTTTCAATAGTCATTGCATTTTTTATATTAAAAATTCCTTGAGATAACCTTCTAAGAGCAGATAGATGACCGCCAGAATTAAGCTTATCACCCAGGTCTCTGGCTATTGATCTGATATATGTTCCTTTTGAGCAGTGAACTATAAATGAGCATTTATTATGCTCACATATAATATTTTCAATGGAGAAAATATTAATCTCCCTGGGTGGTTTGGATATAAATTCTCCCTCTCGCGCATATTTATAAAGTGGTTTGCCTTTATGTTTTAATGCTGAAAAAAAAGGTGCTGTCTGCATAGATTGTCCAATAAATGATGCCAGTGATTTATTTATATCTTTTTCATTAGGGATAATATCGGATGAACTAATTATATTTCCCATAGCATCATCTGTATCTGTTGAAGAACCAAGTTGAATTGAAGCATCGTAAGATTTATCAGATTCTAAAAAATAGCTTGAAAATTTAGTAGCTCTATTAATTGCCAAAATCATCAAACCAGTTGCCATTGGATCTAAAGTTCCTAAATGACCAACTTTTTTTATCGAAAGTGACTTTTTAACCTTTTGAACGAGTTGATTTGAGGATATGCCTTTCTCTTTATCAAGGAGTAAAAAACCATCCATTACTTAAGATTGTTAAGTAATGTTTCAATATTATCAGAGTACTCAATACTTTCATCAAATCTAAAATTTATTATAGGGACCCTTCTGATTTGCATTGTTTTTGAGAGTTTAGACCTAATCATGCCTGAAAATTTCTTTAAAACTTTTGGATCTATACTGCTTTGGTCTTTAATTATTGATTCACCAATTAGTGTATAAAAAACTGTAGCGATGCCGATGTCGTCTGAAACTTTTACAGCTGTAACATTTATGTTTTGAAGTCTTGGATCTTTAGTTTCTTTATTTATGATTAAAGAGATTTCTTTTCTAAGCTCATCTGCAATTTTTTCTGACCTTAATGATGACATTAAAATTGTAGCTACATTGATTGAGCTTCTTCTTTCCTATCATAAACCTCGATTTTGTCTCCAGGTTTTATGTCTTTATAATTTTTTATACCCATACCGCATTCGGTACCATTCTTAACTTCATTAACATCTTCTTTGAATCTTCTAAGTGAATCTAACTCTCCTTCAAAAATAACTATTTCATCTCTTAGAACACGAACAGGCTTATTTCTTAGTACAGTTCCTTCAATGACATTACATCCAGCTATTTGTCCAAACTTAGGCGAATTGAACACCTCTAATACTTCAGCAGTACCGACTATTTCTTCTTTAATTATTGGATCTAAAAGGCCACTCATTCTTGCTTTAACATCATCCAATAATTCATAGATGATGCTGTGATAACTTAATGGGATTGATTCATCTTCAATAATTTTTTTAGCAGAGTTATCTGCTCTTACATTAAAACCTAAAATAATTGAATCAACAGCAAGTGCTAAATTGGCATCTGATTCTGATATACCCCCTACTCCACTTGAAACTATTTTTACTTTTGCCAGGTCATTGCTTAAGTCATTAAGAGATGATGCTATTGCTTCACAAGTTCCACCAACATCTGTTTTAATAATAACATTCAGTACTTTTTTAGACTCTTGGCCTAATGATTCAAATAAGTCTCCAGCACTATCATCTTTTTGTTTTAATAACTTTCTCTCTTTTTCTTTAGAAATTCTATAGTCAGCTATTTCTCTTGCTTGTTTTTCATTTTCTACAACCTGGAAAGGATCGCCAGCATTCGGAACACTGTTTAAGCCAAGAACTTCAATGGCAGCTGATGGTCCTGCACTCTTAACTTTTGAACCATCACTATTTACAATACTTTTAATTTTTCCAACTGAATTGCCTGACGCAACTAAGTCACCAACTTTTAAAGTACCATTTTGTATCAAAAATGTAGCTACAGATCCTCTAAATTTATCAAGCTCCGATTCAATAACCACTCCTTGTGCTTGACCTTTATGATGAGCTTTCAATTCCAATAATTCAGCTTCAAGTGAAACACTTTCAAGCAATTTATCTACACCAGTTCCTTTAAGTGCTGAGACTGGTATCATTTGTGTTGTCCCACCCCAGTCTTCTGGTGCTAAATCTTTTGCAGCTAAATCTCCCTTAACCTTATCAACATCAGCTCCATCTAAATCAATTTTATTAATTGCTACAACTATTGAAACTCCAGCTGCTTTTGCATGATTTATAGCTTCCTCTGTTTGAGGCTTAATACCATCATTTGCAGCCACAACAAGAATAACTATATCAGTAGTGTTAGCTCCTCGCGCTCTCATGGATGAGAATGCAGCATGACCTGGAGTATCGATAAATGTAATTTTTCCTTTAGACGTCTCGACCTCATACGCACCAATATGCTGAGTAATACCACCAGCCTCACCATCAACAACTTTTGTTTTCCTTATGAAATCAAGTAGAGTTGTTTTGCCATGGTCAACGTGACCCATAACTGTAATTACGGGTGACCTTGATGAAGCTTCATCTGAATAATTAATTAGATTAGCTAAGTCTTCTTCAAAATTTTCTTCTTTTAGAGCAACTCCGTTATGACCAATTTCTTCAACCACCAATATAGCTGTTTCCTGATCAATAATATCGTTAATAGTTGCTACCACACCTAAACTCATGAGATTTTTAACAACAATATTTCCTTTTATTGCCATTAACTTTGCTAGTTCGCCTACCTGAATTGAGGATGGAATCTCTATGTCTTTTTTTATAAATTCAGTTGGTGCTTCAAACTTGTGATCACCTGCTTGAGTAAATGAAGTCTCCCTTCTTTTATATGCGTTAACAGCGCTAGAAAGTTGATCTTTGACATTAACTTTTTTTGCGGGCTTTTCAGGTTCAACTTTTTTGAATTTTTCTCTTTTTTTAATTTCTTCTTGTTTTAACCTTGCAGCTTCTTTAAGTTGATCCTCTCTCTTTTTTTGCTGTTCCTTTAGTTGTTCTGATGCTGCAGCTCTTTTAGCTTCAATATTATCAGAGTAACTTTTTGCTCCTTCTGTCTCTTTAGAAATTTTACCTTTAGATGTTACTGTAACTCCCGAACCAGACGTTACTGATTTTGGTGAAGTTGTCTTTGCTCCCTTTAAAGATTTTAATAACGCCTGTTTATCTGCAGCAGTTATTTCATCTGTATTTTTAGAGTGACTTAATCCAGCATTCTGCATACGTTCAAGCAAAGCAGAGTCTGATATTTTTAAAGTTTTTGCAAAATCCTTAACAGTTAAAGCCAAAATATTTTCCTTTTAAATTAATTAAACCAATGTTCTCTTGCCTTCATAATCATTTTAGAGGCATCATCAGAGGAAATCTCAATAATCTCCTGCAATTCATCAATAGCCAATTCAGCTAGATCATCTTTATTCTTTATTCCTTTATTTGATAATTTCTGAATATCCTCTTCCTCTAAATTAAGATCCGTAAGAGATTCAACATTGTCTTCTTCCTCTGTAATAGCACCCATAGCTTCTAAAAGTGCTGCATCTTCTGCCGCACCTTTAATTCTTGTAATTTCACCATCATCTTCTATGAAAGATTTAAACAGAGCATCTTCTGCATAGGCAATATCATCAAAGCTTGTTAATCCAGTTGATGCTATATGCTCAGCAATCTCTTCGGATACTTCAAGAGCACTGATTAAGCTAGCTAAAAACTCTGTTTCATCTACTTTTACTTTTGCTTCTGCTTCTTCACTACTCACAATATTTAAATCCCATCCAACAAGTTTGGATGCAAGTCTTATATTTTGACCCCTTGAGCCAATTGCTAAGGCAAGATTATCCTGATTAACTGCGATATCCATAGACCTAGAATCTTCATCCATAACTATGGACTCTACCTTTGCAGGCACTAAAGCATTTATAACTAATTGAGCAGGGTTATCATCGTAAATAATTATGTCTATTCTTTCATTGCCCAGTTCTGCTGATACAGCCTGAACTCTTGAACCCCTCATTCCAACACATGCGCCAACAGGATCAATCCTTCCATCGTTTGTTTTAACTGCTATCTTAGATCTTGAACCAGCGTCTCTTGCAACACCTCTAATTTCAATTATATCTTCATTAATTTCAGGTACTTCGATGCTAAATAATTCTGTAACCATTTCAGGGCATGATCTATTTAACATTAACTGAGGTCCACGACCTTCAACTTCTTGAATTTGAAGAATAGCTCTTATCCTGTCATTAATTTTATAAATTTCTCCAGGCATTAACCTGTCCCTAGGCAAAATAGCTTCTGCATCGTAAGAAATATCAACAATGATATTATCTCTTGTTACTCTCTTAACTGTCCCGTTAACTAATTGATTATGTTGATTTTTAAATTGAGAAACGACTTTTTCTCTTTCAGCTTCTCTTACTTTTTGAAGCATTACCTGCCTTGCTGCTTGAGTTTCAATTCTTCCAAATGGCACATTTTCTTGTTGCTTGGTATGTAAATCACCAAACTCGAGATTTACCTCATTTGAAGATATATGTGTTTCTAAATGAAACTCTTCATCAGTTTCATCAAATACTATCCAATTCCTGTGAGTAGAGTATTCTCCAGTATTTCTGTCAATTTGAACAAATAAATCAGCATCTTCATGAAAATGTCTCTGAGATGCTGAGGCAATTGCTGTTTCAATGGCAGAAAAGATAATATCTTTATCTAATCCTTTCTCAGTAGATACTGAATCTACTACTGCTAAAATTTCATTACTTTGCATAACTATCTTCCTTCATTAATTTGTCAAAATCTGGTTCTAAACGACAAAAATCTATATCGTTAAAATTTAATTTATACTCAAGCTCTGAAGACTCTATAAGAAAAGAATCTGCATTACAATCAACAAGAACTCCTTCTATATTTTTAATTCCTTCAAGCGGCTCTCTTAATTTAATTTTTAACTTCTCTCCAATATAATCTTTAAGCTGGCTTTGTTTAAAAAACTTTCTACTAATTCCAGGTGTAGAAACTTCTAAAACATAGTCATCTCCAAAAGAGGAATCAAGATCTATTTCATAATTTAAATCTTTAGAAATATTCTCGCAATCCTCAATATTTGTACCAGAATCAGACTCAATATAAATTCTTAGTGTTGGCCTTTTTCTGCCTCTAAGAATTTCAAGTCCCCATAGAAAACAATCATGTCTTTCAATTACTGGTTCAACTATCTTTTCAATCTCTTCTTTCATCATTTTTTTTTACACAAAAAAAGGGCATATGCCCCACAAAAAATTATGTAACTGTGGTAGCGGGGGCTGGATTTGAACCAACGACCTTCGGGTTATGAGCCCGACGAGCTACCAGACTGCTCCACCCCGCAACGCAGCGAGTGTGAAGTTTAATGAAGTTAGGTGTGTTTGGTCAAGTATATTATTTTTTATATTTCAAATAATTACTTGCTATAATCCCCAAACTTTATGCCGAAGTGGTGGAATTGGTAGACACGCTAGCTTGAGGGGCTAGTGAGCGAAAGCTCGTGCGGGTTCAAGTCCCGCTTTCGGCACCAATATTTTTCTTTTACTCTACCGGCACTTCGTCAGAAGGAATCTCTTCCATAACCTCTTCTATTAAAGGGGTGTCAAAGATTTCTTTTGTGTTTTGTGTTTTATATAAATATGCAAGCGCTAGTGTTAATACTAACCATAATGCTACTAGGGCATATGTTAGTTTACCTAAAAAATCTGAAGGGCCCAATGCACCAAACATTGAATTAGATGATCCGCCACCAAAAGCAGAGCCTAAGTCTGAACCTTTTCCTTGTTGAAGCAATACCAATGCAATGATTGCAATTGCTAAAACTATACATACTATTTTTATTAAAACTATCATATCTTTTTAAGCCTTTTATAAATATTTACAATATTTGCAAAAATATTTGCATCCAGTGATGCGCCACCCACTAGGGCTCCATCAATACTGTCTTCATCAAAAAAATCACTAGCATTGATATCGTTAACACTTCCGCCATATAAAACTTTTGGCACAATATTATTTGCAGTTGCGGATTGTACAACATCTTTGATAAATTCGTGAATTGAATTTACTTCTTCAGCCTCTGGTGTTCTGCCAGAGCCAATTGCCCAAATGGGTTCATAAGCGATAATTAACTCATTTAAGACATATGATTTTGGAATTGACTCTATGATCTGTGATTTTAATTTATCTCTAGTGTTTCCTGCTTTATGCTCTTCAAAACTTTCGCCAATACACAAAATTGGTTTAATATTATTTTTTAAAAGACTACTAATTTTTTTACTAATTAAATTACCATCTTCATTAAAAATTTCTCTTCTTTCTGAGTGTCCAACTAAACAAAATGAACATCCGTCAGCTGATGCCATTTCAGCAGAAATAGATCCAGTTATTGCGCCGCCTTCAATATATATATCTTGCATTCCTATCATTACATTAGTTTCTTTAAAAAAAGTATTTAATTGATGGAAATGTATGTGGGATGGAGATATGCCAACATAGTTAAAACTGGACTTGTCTAACAAGTTTTGAAATGTTTCACACCATAGATAATTCTTTTTAATGTCTCCGTTTGCTTTCCAATTTGCAACTATCACAACTAAGCTTTAGATTTAATAAGTTCGCAGATGTCTTTTGTATACTTTTTGGCAACTTTCTCTTCTGGCGCTTCTACCATAACCCTAATTTTACTTTCGGTTCCAGAAGGTCTAACCAAAACTCTTCCAACAGTAATATCAGACTCAATTTCTTTAATTAAATTTGATAAGTCTTTGTCATTTACTATATCTTTATTTTTAACTGCAAGAGCCTCATTTATTTGCGGCATTTTGGCATAATTTGATAAAACCTCTGAAGGGTCTTTTTCAAGTATTAAAAGTGACGATATAACTTTCAAGGCAGCAATGGTTCCATCACCAGTACTAACTAAATCTTTACATATGATATGACCAGAGGTTTCTCCACCCAGCAACCATCCTTTCTTTGTAAGCATATTGCTAACATATTTGTCGCCGACATCTGCCCTAATAAAATCATATCCAAGCTTTTTAATTCCATCCTCAAAGCCTAGGTTGCTCATAAGAGTCCCGACAACTCCTGACCATTGACCAATTCTATTTGGATTAGCAAAAGCTAAAATATAAAGAAGATCATCACCGTCTAATATATTTCCATCACGATCTATTAATATAACCCTATCTCCATCGCCATCTAAAGATATTCCAAAATCAGCTCTCTGCTTTAAAACCTCTTCTTTTACAAGTTCTGGATATGTAGAGCCGCATTTTGCATTAATATTATATCCATCTGGATTTACGCCAATAGGTATTATTTCTGCACCGAGCTCTGTAAAAACATCCGGACTTACTTTGTAACAAGCTCCATTTGCACAATCCAATACAATCCTTAAATTCGAAAATGAAATATTTGACGGAACAGTAGACTTACAAAACTCTATATACCTTGCTCCAGATTCATCAAATCTTTTAGCTTTGCCTAAATCTTCGGTTTTAACTGGTTTTAAATCGGACTCTAATAGTTTTTCTATTTTTTTTTCAAGATCTCTTGATAATTTTTCACCATCAGCATTAAAAATTTTAATACCGTTATCTAGAAAATCATTATGAGATGCACTAATTACAACTCCGAATTTTTGTCTTAGGGATTTGGTTAAATATGCTACGCCTGGTGTAGGAAGAGGGCCACATAGGCTTACATTTACTCCAGCAGCAATAAAGCCAGCTTGAAGAGCAGATTCCAACATATAACCTGATACTCTTGTATCTTTGCCTATCATGACTGTACCCCATCCTTGCTCTTTCATAACAATGCCTGTTGCATGGCCAATACGTAAGCATGCTTCAGGTGTTATATGCGTCTCAACAGGACCACGAATACCATCGGTTCCAAATTTTAAATTCATAACTAAAGATTATAACTCTTCAGCGGCACCTTTTATCGATGTTTTTTTATTAGATTTTGGTGTAGGTTCATCATCAGACCAACCTTTAGGCTCTCTTGGTTCAGCCCCTGCCATAATGTCATCAATCTGAGGTTCATCTATAGTTTCATATTTTAATAATGCATCAGCCATTACATTGAGTTTATCTAAATTAGTTTTCAATAAGTTTTCAGCTCTTTCATAACAAGTATCAATAATTAATTTAACTTCTGAATCAATGAGCTTTGAAGTTTCTTCACTTCTAAATTGTGCAGGTGATGAGGCAGATCTTCCTAAAAATGGACTGCCTTCATCCTCTCCGAATTTGATAGTACCTAATGCATCTGAAAAACCCCATTTTGTAACCATATTTGTAGCAATACCTGTAGCAACTTCAATATCATTAGATGCTCCAGTAGTTATGCCTTGGTCACCATTAATGATATTCTCAGCAATTCTTCCACCAAATAATGTAGCAATTCTCCCTAAAAGATATTCCTTACTTTGCATATATGTATCCTCTTCTGGAAGAAACATTGTTACTCCTAGAGCTCTTCCTCTTGGGATAATAGTAACTTTGTAAACAGGATCATGCGTAGGACATAGTCTTCCAACTATTGCATGACCAGCTTCATGATATGCAGTAATTCTTTTTTGTTCTTCACTAAGAATCATAGATTTTCTTTCTGCACCCATCATTATTTTGTCTTTAGCTAAATCTAAGTGCGTCTGATCAATTTTTTTGTCTGAGTATCTAGCAGCAAATAGAGCAGCTTCATTAATCAAGTTCGCTAAGTCCGCTCCTGAGAATCCAGGCGTACCCCTCGCTAAGACCAATGGATCAACATCTGAATCAAGTGGAACTTTTCTCATATGGACTTTCAAGATTGCTTCTCTACCTCGAATATCAGGAAGATCAACAACAACCTGTCGATCAAATCTTCCAGGTCTTAATAAAGCAGGATCTAATACATCTGGTCTGTTAGTTGCAGCTATTACAATAACTCCATCGTTACCTTCAAATCCATCCATCTCAACTAGTAATTGGTTGAGGGTCTGTTCTCTTTCATCATGACCGCCGCCAAGACCGGCACCTCTATGTCTTCCAACGGCATCAATCTCATCAATAAATATAATGCATGGAGACTGTCTTTTAGCCTGATCAAACATATCCCTAACTCTTGAAGCGCCAACCCCAACAAACATTTCAACAAAATCAGAACCTGAGATTGTAAAGAATGGAACTTTGGCTTCACCAGCAACCGCTCTTGCAAGTAAAGTTTTACCAGTTCCTGGAGGACCCACCATTAAAACACCTCTCGGAATTTTTCCACCTAACTTTTGAAATTTTGTAGGATCTCTTAAAAAATCTACAAGCTCTTGTACATCTTGTTTAGCTTCTTCACAACCAGCGACATCTTTAAAAGTAGTCTTAACTTTTCCGCCTTCCATTAATTTGGCTTTACTTTTTCCAAAAGACATGGGGCCGCCTTTCCCACCCATACCTCCCTGCATCTGTCTCATGAAGAAAAAGAAAATACCAAGAAGTAAAATAATTGGAAATGCGCCTACTAATAATTGTGACCAAATTGAGGGTTGTTCAATCTTCTCATATACTGCAATAATCCCATTATCTTGAATGGCATTATCAACAGCTTCATCTTTTTTGAAGATTGGATGTGTCGTCTCGAACCTTGAACCATCTAAACGTTCACCAGTAATGGTCATCTGATCGCCTTTGTAAACTACTTTAGCAATTCGATCAGATAATACCTCTTCCTTAAATTGGCTATAACTTATTTGCTCTGTAACTCCAGAGTTTTCAATATTATTGAATACATAAATTAGTAATGATCCTAAAACGAACCAAACTGCAAGATTTCTTAAAACACTATTCATTATTTATATGCTCCGTACAAATATATTTCACCTGATTGCTTTTTTGAAGCAGCAGGTTTAAAAGTTTGAACTATCTTGAAAGATAATTCCATTTTTTTTCGAAGATTCTTTAACATGCTGTTTTGAAAGGTCTTCATAATAAATGAACCGTTAGATGAATCTAAATATTTTACTGCTGTGTCTAATGTAAGACAGTTAAGCTCATATATATTTTCAATATCTATAGCATTTATACCAGTAATGTTGGGGGCTATATCTGAAATTACAAGACCAAAATTACCTTTTAGATCATGAATTAAATCTATCTCATTAATTTCTTCAATGCTATTCAAAAAGAAATGTACTCCATCCAAACGATCCATTTCTAAAATATCAATTGCATATACATCGGATAGAGGTGATTTTTTTTTAATATATTGTGACCAACCTCCAGGTGCTGATCCTAAATCTAAAACGTTTTGTTTCTTTTTTAAGGCTCTAGTTTTTTGAATAATTTCATCAAGCTTATATACTGCCCTGGTTCTATAACCTTCTTGTTTTGCTTTATTTGCCCAATTATCAGCATGCATTAGATATGCTTTACTTCAATGATCTCATAAGTAAGTTTTCCTGAAGGTGTTTCGATAGAGACTTCGTCATCAACAAATTTTCCAACAAGTCCTTTTGCAATTGGAGTATCAATAGAAATATGCCCTTTCTCAGGATTTGATTCTAAGTTACCTACTATCTTGTAGCTTAATTCTTTTTCAGCACCAACATCATAAAGCTTAATTGTTGAACCAAATACAACTCTTCCTGTTTCTGGTATATCTTTTACGTCAATAACCTGAGCATTTGCAAGAGCAGTTTCAATTTCACTAATTTTTGCTTCCATAAGACCTTGAAGCTCTTTGGCAGCATGATACTCTGCATTCTCTTTTAAATCTCCATGAGCCCTTGCTTCAGCTATAGCTTCAGAAATTTGTGGCCTTTCAATAAATTTTAATTGTGACAACTCTTCTTTTATAAAAAGTTCACCTTCTTTTGTTATAGGAATTCTACTCATTGGTTGATTATAGCAATTAAGATGGTTAAGTATTTATTTCTTGAAGTGTATTGTATGACCAATCAGCTTCTTTGCTCTCTAGAGCTTGCATTATTGCAAATGCGCCAAACATAGTTGTCGTGCAAAAAATCTTATTTTGAAGAGCTGTTCTTCTTATTGCTGCAGAGTCTTGAATAGATTGCTTACCCTCGGTTGTATTAATAACCAAATCGATTTCATTATTTAAGAGGCTATCTACGGTATGAGGTCTTCCCTCATTAACCTTATTAATTCTCCGCACTTCATAATTCATTTCTTTTATATAAGATGCCGTTCCTCCTGTTGCAACTATCTCAAAGCCTCTATTAACAATTAACGGGACTAGTTCATCTAAATATTTTTTATCGCTATCTTTTACACTTACAAAAACAGTTCCAGATCTTGGCATACTTTTATTGGCTCCTTTTTGAGCTTTTGCATAGGCTTCACCAAAATTAATACCTATTCCCATTACTTCACCAGTTGATTTCATTTCAGGCCCAAGGATTGGATCTACAAGAGGAAATTTATCAAACGGCATGACAGCTTCTTTTACAAAAGATAGTCCTGCTGGAAGTTGACTGCTAAATTTTTGCTCATCTAAAGATTTTCCTATCATTGCCTTTGAGGCTACCTTTACTAGAGAGTTTCCGATAGCTTTTGAGATAAAGGGTACAGTTCTTGAAGCTCTTGGATTGACCTCAATAATATAGACATCGTTTTCTTTTACGGCAAATTGGATATTCATGAGGCCAATAATATCCAGCTCTTTTCCTATCTTTATAGATTGTTTTGATATTTCATCTTGGACTTCTCTAGAGAGGCTATATGGAGGCAATGAACACGCTGAATCTCCAGAATGAATTCCAGCCTGCTCAATATGTTGCAATATTCCACCTATTTTAATATTGTTTCCATCGGATACTACATCAACGTCAACTTCAATTGCATCAGTAAGGTAGCTATCTAATAGAATTGGCTTGCTGTTTGATACCTCAACAGCTTCTGTGAGATACAACTCTAATTCATTTTTATTATGAACAAGTTGCATCGCCCTTCCTCCAAGAACATAAGATGGCCTAACAACTATTGGAAAACCAATATTGTCAGCCTGAGCGATTGCTTCTGGAATATTTTTTACAGTAGCATTAGCTGGTTGCTTAAGATTTAATTTAATAATCAAATCTTGAAATCTTTCTCTATCTTCAGATCTATCAATTGCATCAACATTGGTACCAAGAATCTTTACACCCTGTTCAGATAGAATATCAGCTAGCTTAAGAGGGGTTTGGCCTCCAAATTGAATTATCACACCTTCTGGTTTTTCGTTATGAATAATATCTAGGATTTTTTCTGCCGTTATGGGCTCAAAATATAGTCTATTAGAAACATCATAGTCTGTTGAAACAGTCTCAGGATTACAATTAACCATTATTGATTCATAGCCCTCTTCTTGCATAGCTAAAGATGCATGAACACAACAGTAATCAAACTCTATACCTTGACCAATTCTATTTGGTCCACTTCCCAGAACAAGGATTTTTTTATTTTTTGATGGATTGCTTTCACACGTATCCCCATAAGTTGAGTACATGTAACAAGTTGAAGTAGCAAACTCAGCCGCACAAGTATCTACCCTTCTGAAAATAGGGAATACATCATGAGAAATCCTTAAATTTCTGAAATCCATCTCGCTTGATTGAGTAAGCTCAGCAAGTCTTGAATCTGTAAAACCTTTTTTCTTTAAGTCAAAAATATCATCTTTAGTTAACGTATCTAGTTCTTTATTTCGAATACTTTTTTCAAGATTTAAAATTTCTTCAATTTGATCTAAGAACCAGTAATCAATTTTTGTTAGCTTATGTATTTTTTCAAGACTCCACCCTGCTCTTATTGCATCAGAAACATAAAATAATCTTTTTGGGCCTGGAAAAGTTAATTCATATAATATTTTATCCTCATGGTTTTCATATGGCTTTTCTACTACTGAATTAAGGCCATTCAAGTCTTCTTCCATGCTTGAAAGTGCCTTTTGAAGTGACTCTTGAAAATTTGAGCCAATTGCCATAACCTCTCCTACAGACTTCATTTGCGTGGTAAGTTTAGGATCTGCTTGGGGAAACTTTTCAAAAGCAAATTTAGGAATTTTTGTAACAATATAATCAATGCTGGGCTCAAAAGAAGCTGGGGTGAGCCCTCCTGTAATATCATTCTTAAGTTCATCAAGCGTATAACCAACAGATAACAAAGCAGCAACTTTAGCAATCGGAAATCCTGTTGCTTTAGATGCAAGTGCAGATGACCTGCTGACTCTTGGATTCATTTCAATAACAACCATTTTCCCATTTTCAGGATTTATTGCGAATTGAACATTTGAACCACCAGTGTCAACACCAATTTCTCTTAAAATCTTAAAAGAGGCATTTCTCATTACTTGATACTCTTTATCTGTGAGTGTTTGAGCAGGCGCTATGGTTATTGAATCACCTGTATGAACTCCCATAGGGTCAAGATTTTCTATTGAACAAACTATAATACAGTTATCTTTACAATCTCTAACAACCTCCATCTCAAATTCTTTCCAGCCAATTAGTGACTCATCAATAAGAAGTTCACTGGTGGGAGATAATTCAAGACCTTTTTTACATATAGCCTCAAATTCATCAATGTTATAAGCAATTCCTCCACCAGTTCCACCCATTGTGAAGGATGGTCTAATAATACAAGGGAAACCTATATGCTTTTGAACTTCGAATGCATCATCCATAGTATGAGCAATTCCTGAATTAGGAGTTTCAATATCAATAGCCTTCATGGTTTCATCAAAGAGCTGTCTGTCTTCAGCTTTATCAATAGCTTCTCTGTTTGCTCCAATTAAGACAACCCCATGTTTTTTTAGAACTCCTTTTTTATCTAAAGATAATGCTGTATTTAATGCTGTTTGCCCTCCCATTGTTGGCAATATGGCATCAGGCTTTTCTTTTTCAATAATTTTTTCAACTGATTTCCAGTGAATAGGCTCTATATATGTTGCATCTGCCATTAGTGGGTCTGTCATTATTGTTGCGGGATTAGAATTTACTAAAATAACTCTAAACCCTTCTTCTTTGAGAGCTTTACATGCTTGCGCTCCAGAATAATCAAACTCACATGCTTGACCAATGATTATTGGACCAGCTCCAATAATTAAGATTGAATTAATATCCTTACGTTTTGGCATGTTCTTCTACCATGATTCTAAATTTGTTAAATAATGTCTGAATTTCTTGAGGTCCTGGGCTTGCTTCTGGGTGACCTTGAAAACTGAATGCTGGCACATCATTAAACTCAATACCTTGCAATGAACCATCGAATAAAGAAATATGAGATGGTTTTATATTATTTGGTAAAGAATCTAAATCAACAGCGAAACCATGATTTTGACTTGTGATAAACACTTCTTTTGTGATTAGATCTTGTACTGGATGATTAGCTCCGTGATGACCAAATTTCATTTTGTAAGTTTTTGCACCTCCGGCTAAGGCAAGAAGTTGATGACCAAGACAAATGCCAAATATTGGAATATTTAATTCTAAGAATTTTTTAATATTTTCAATTGCATAAGTGCAAGGCTCAGGGTCTCCAGGACCATTTGAAAGAAAAATTCCGTTTGGGGATAGTTGCAACACTTCTTCAAAAGTTGTTTCTGCATTAACAACACGAACAGTACCTACATGGTCTGATAGAAGCCTTAAAATATTTGTCTTTATTCCGAAATCATATGCAACTATTAAAGGTTCATTCGAAGAGACAGCATGTTCAGGCCAAACTCCTTCATTCCAGTCATAGTCTTCCTTGGAACTAACAACCTTAGCTAAATCAAGCCCCTTTAATCCAGTAAAACCTTTTGCTCTTTTAACAGCTTCTTCTTCTGTAATTTGAGACAAAGATGCTATACAGCTGTTCATAGATCCTTTATCTCTTAAAAGCGATGTTAATTTTCTAGTATTGATACCTGAAATTGCTATAACTTTTTCTTCAACCAAAAATTCTTCAAGTGTTTTGGTAGAGCGCCAATTGCTCGGTTTTTCACAAAACTCATGAATAACCATTCCAGATGCATGAATTTGCGATGATTCATTATCATCATTATTGATTCCTGTATTTCCTATATGAGGATGAGTGAAAGTAATGATTTGTTTTTTATAAGAAGGGTCTGTGATTATTTCTTGATACCCTGTCATTGATGTATTGAAAACAATTTCTCCAACCTCAATTTTTTCTTCACCAAAACCATCTCCATAGAATATACTTCCATCTTCAAGAGCTAATATGGCAGGAAATGACATCAAAAAAGACCTCTTGTAAGAGTAATTTTAAAGAAATAAGATGGGAAGCTATTTAAAGAAATTTTGGTTTTTAATGAGCTAAAATATCGTGCTGGCATTAAAATTGTACTTTATAGACTTAGTTGCCAACTGTCTATACTAAATGAAAAAAAATATGAAAATATCTATAAAAACTCAATCTGAAATTCAAAAAATGAGAATTGCAGGAAAGCTTGCATCTGAGGTTTTAGAGATGATTGAACCCTATGTTATTCCTGGTGTATCTACTGAAGAGTTGGACAGAAGATGTTATGAGCACATTGTAAATGTTCAAAAAGCTATTCCTGCTAACGTTGGCTATAGGGGTTTTGAAAAAACTATTTGTTCTAGTATTAATCAAGTTATTTGTCATGGCATACCTGATAAGAATAGAATCCTTAAAGAGGGTGATATTATAAATATTGATGTCACAGTTATTAAAGATGGATGGCATGGTGATACATCAAAAATGTATCTAGTTGGTAAATGCCAGCCTCATAATGAAAGATTGGTAAAGATTACTCAAGAATGTTTATATAAAGCCATAGAAGTTGTGAAGCCTGGTGGTTATCTTGGTGATATAGGGCATGCAATTCAGCAGCATGCTGAATCAAACTATTATAGCGTCGTAGAAGATTATTGTGGACATGGTATTGGTAATGTTTATCACGAAGAACCCCAAATATTACATTATGGCAAACCTGGAAAAGGTACACAGATTCTTGAAGGTATGTGTTTTACAATTGAGCCAATGATCAATCAAGGTTCAAAATATTGTAAAACCCTACAAGATGGTTGGACTGTAGAAACAAAAGATGGCAGAAATTCTGCACAATGGGAACATACACTAGCTGTTACGAAAAATGGAGTAGAAGTTCTTACGAAAAGACATGAAGAGTCTATATGACAAAAAATAGCTCAAATATAATTAAGAGCTTTCTTAATGATTTTCCTGAAATATTTCACTCTCCTCAAAAAGTTAATGCTTATCTTCAAGATTATTCAAAAAATATTGAGGAAATAATCGTAAAAGATTTTGTTAATTTTGGACTTAAAGATGATTTTGCAATTTATGCTAACGGAGGTTTTGGAAGACAAGAGCTCTATCCTTCATCTGATATAGATCTTTCAATTATCCAGAAGAAAAAAAATATTAATAATTCTGACAATTTAGAAAAATTCATTGCTAAATTATGGGATTTAGGGCTTCAGGTGGGTCACTCTGTCAGGACTATCAAAGATATTAAAAAAATTGCAAAAGAGGATCCAAAAGAATTTACATCATATCTAACCAGAAGACCCCTGCTAACTAATAAGAAGACTGATGAGAGTATAAATCTGGCATTAAGCAAAATATGGTCAAAGAAAAAATTTTATAAAGTAAAACTTTCTGAGCAAGAAGAAAGATATAAATCTTTTTTTTCAACAGAATACAACCTAGAACCAAATCTCAAAGAATCTCCAGGAACATTGAGAGACTTTCAAACATCATTATGGATATTACAGCATTGTTTTGATCTTGAAAATATAGATGGTATTAAAAAATCTAAAGAATTTGGAAATGAAATTGAAGAAGTTATCAATTCATATAATTTTGTAAAGGCTATGAGATATATAACAAATATTATTTCAAATAAAAATAGACTTACCTTTGAAATACAAGTAGAAATAGCAGATAAAGCTAAACTTAAAGAAGGCACAACAAAGAGATCTGTAGAAAAATTAATGCAAAAATTTTATGAAAATGCTTCAAATCTTTCAAATTTTAACAATCTTGTTTTTGAGAAATTTAAAGAACAAAATCAATTTGCAATTACAAAAAATTATGGAGAGTTTTTCGTACGAGGAAGTAAAATTGGTCTTAAGAAAGATGCTAATCTTGAAAAGCAAAAAGAGCTTATATTCGATATTTTTATTGCAATAGGAAAAAGTAAAAAAATTAATGCCATAGAAACATCATCAATGTCTCTTTTAAAAAATAATCTAAATTTAATAGATACAAATTTTAGGAATGATCAAAAGCATGCATCTAAATTTCTTGAAATTTTAAAATCAAAATACAACCTTTCTTCAATTTTAAAATCAATGAAAAGTATAGGAGTAATTCAAAAATATATACCAGAGCTTGATGAGGTTATTGGCCAGATGCAGTTCGACTTATTTCACGTTTATACCGTAGATGAGCATACATTTAAAGTTGTTAGGAATATGCGACAAATGCATATTCATTATGTAGAAGAGTTTAAACTTGAGTATGAGTTGATCAATAAGTTGCCAAAAATAGAGATTCTTTATCTGGCTGGACTTTTTCATGACTTAGGTAAAGGCAAAGGAGGAGATCACTCAAAAATTGGCGCTAAAACAAGTCTAGATTTTGCTAAAAAAATTGGTCTCTCAAAAGCTGATGCAGATCTTATTTCCTGGCTTGTATTAAATCATCTTGAAATGTCATCTATTTCTCAGAAGAAAGATATATCCGATCCAGATACCATTACTGCTTTTGCTGATCTTGCCATAACCACAGAAAGACTTGATTATCTCTACCTTTTGACGATTAATGATATTAGAGCAACAAATCCTGCGCTGTGGAATGGTTGGAAACATGGTCTACTAAGGGACTTATTTTTATTAACAAGATCACAATTAAATAAAGAGCCTATCAAAACAATACAAGAAATCTCTGAAGATAGAAAAAAGAATGCGGTTCAGCATTTTGCTGATCTTAATGATAAGAAAGAAATTCAAAGTTACTTTAAATTATTCGATGATTCATATTTTACAAAAAATAATTTAGATAGATTAAAGTGGCAGAGTAATCTTATTCTTGATGCTATTGATGACTTTTCAGTAATCGGGTGCAGAAAATGTTTTGGAAATTTATTAGAAATTTTTATTAAAACAGATAATTCTGATGGGTTATTTTTAAAACTTGTAGAAGTGTTGGAGATTTCAGGGCTTGAGATAATAGATGCAAATATATCAACAAGCTTAAATAAAACTATTGCAGCTAATACATTCATTACTAAGTTTTCATATCATGATAGAGTGCTCAGCAAATCTGAAGTTAAAGATCTTCAACTAAAAATTACTAATAATTTCAATACTTTTTCAGTTCAAAAGAAAAACGTTCTCAAGAAAAAGAAAAATGTTGAAACGTTTAATAAAAAAATTAATATTACAAATATTGAAGAGACCGCTAAGAAAAGAAACCTATTAACAATTGAAACCTCAGATAGTCCGGGTCTTCTTATAAAGATTGCAAAAGTTCTTCATGAAAATGGAACATCTATTTATTCAGCGAGAATTAACACTTTAGGAGATAGGGTAGAAGACACATTTGAGATTGAAGATATGACACTTTCTTCTGTTTCAAAGAATAAAATTGAAAAAATAAGCGTAAGTCTTAAAGAAACCCTATAAATAATATTTATCATCACTATAATAGCTGCATGAATATTACTGCTACTGGCTTAATAAATAGATCTAAAAATGGAGATGTCCTTGATGTCTTCTTCCCTGTTGTTAATTTCAATGGAGAAAAAACTGATACTCAAGATCTAAATAATATAGAGTCAGAAAGAGAAATTATAGAATTATCTTGGAATCAAGATGATCTTGATGCATCTATAAGTGATGCTGTCTCTGCATATCTAAAGCTACATTTGCTCTCATATAAATTTGTGTTGCCTAATTCTATAAATCTAGATGGACTTTTTGCCTCTCTGCCAAATGTTGCATGGACTAATCAAGGACCTATTTCTATAAATGAGGTTGATGAAAGATTATTAGAATCAAAGGTTGGTACGAATAACTTATATATAAGATCACTAGATAAGTTTCCATGTCTAACAGATTACATTATTCCTAAAAACGTTAGAATTGCAGATGCATCAAGAGTTAGACTTGGGGCCTATTTGAGTTCTGGAACAACCGTAATGCATGAAGGTTTTGTCAATTTTAATGCGGGAACTCTCGGAAACGCCATGATTGAAGGAAGAATATCTGCTGGGGTTGTTATTGGAGATAATTCTGATTTAGGTGGTGGATGCAGTACCATGGGCACTCTATCTGGAGGGAATGATATAAAAATTTCTGTTGGAAAAAATTGCCTACTAGGTGCAAACTCTGGGCTTGGAATACCCCTAGGTGATAACTGCACTGTGGAAGCGGGCTTATACATAACTAGCGGAACAAAAATTCAACTTTTTGATGCTGATGGGAATCCAACAGTTATTAAAAAAGGATTAGAAGTAGCTGGTTCAGCTAATTTAGTTTTCTTAAGAAACTCTTTAAATGGCATGGTAATTGCAAAACCAAATACAAAATCAATAGAATTAAATACACAACTACATAAAAATGATTGAATTCCTACAAAAACTTATAAAAATCCAATCTTTATCTCCAAGAGATGAAGGCTGTTTCGATCTTATTGAAGAAAGATTAAATAAACTAGAATTCAATTGTGAAAGAATTAATTATGCAAATGTAGAAAATCTTTATGCTACCTATGGAGATAAGGGAAAACTCTTTTGCTTTCTTGGGCATACTGACGTTGTTCCTACTGGCCCTGAAGAACAATGGACGCACCCTCCTTTCTCAGCTCATATTGATGGAGATTTGTTATACGGAAGAGGAACGGCTGATATGAAAGCTTCTATTGCTGCTTTTCTTGAATCACTTGAAGAATTTTTTGCCACCAGTCCAGAACTTAACTATAGAATTGCTATCTTGCTAACATCAAATGAAGAAGGTGATGCAAAAGATGGATTTATAGACAAGATAGTTGATGATATGATTGAGAAAGATGAAAAAATTGATCTGTGTCTTGTTGGAGAACCCACTTCTTATGAGAAGATTGGTGATAGCGTAAGAATTGGAAGAAGAGGTTCACTTGGAGGCTCTTTAAGAATTATAGGAAAACAAGGCCATATTGCATATCCAGAAAATGTAGATAATCCAATATTCTCTGCCAGCGATGTAATCGTTAAGTTAAAAAATACTACTTGGGATAATGGAAACGCAATTTTCCAACCTACAAGTTTCCAAATTTCTAATATTCATTCAGGAACAGGTGCCAAAAATATTGTTCCTGGAGATCTAGATATGCTTTTTAATTTTAGATACTCAACCGAATCAACCAAAGAAACTTTGATAGCTGAGTTTGAATCTATTCTTAATGAGCTAAATATTGAGTATGAGATTGAATGGAAATTATCAGGATTGCCTTATTTAACCAAGAAAGATAATTTAAAAGATGTTGTAGTACAGTCAATAAAAAATATTACTGGATATGTCCCAGATCTTAATGCAAAAGGTGGAACTTCTGATGGGCGTTTTATTGCTAAGATGGGCACGGAAATTGTCGAATTGGGGCCATTGAATGAAACAATTCATCAGATTGATGAGCATGTCAAAATTTCAGATATATGGACGTTAAAAGATATCTATACAGATATCCTCAAAGGTCTAAATACAAAGTTATCTTAACTTTTCTCTCTGCTTTTAAAAAAGTAAGCCATTATTATTAATGCTAATGCAATCACCGCATAGTATTGAATCATAAAAGTAAAAATAGGTTGAACTGAACTTAACCCATCAACTGTTGCATCTCCTCCCAATAGACCTGCAAGCACACCACCAATTGCTGATGCCAAGAACCAAAGTCCAAACATCTGACCCATATATCGTTTTGGTGAATACTTAGAAAAAGCTGACAAGCCAATTGGAGATAAGGCTAGTTCACCCCATGTTTGAAGCAAATAAGTTATTAGTAACCATCTCATACCTACCGGAGCAGAAACCATAGCTAATTTAACTGCATAAACCATTACGATAAAGCTTAGTGCCATAAAAATAAGACCTATAGCAAACTTTATAGGCAATGATGGATCCATGTTCATTCTTGCTAAATGAGCCCATATACCTGCAAAAATTGGAGCAAAAGTTACAACAAAAATTGGGTTAGCAAATTGAAGCCACCCAATTGGTATCATGAAACCGCCAACAGACAAATCTGTAAAATCTCTAGCAAAAATACTCAGAGAACTTGCTGATTGATCAAAGCCCGACCAAAAAGCAGCTGCCCCAATAAACAAGACAAACAGTAATACTAAATTTTTCTTCTCAATACCTGTCAGGCCTGCAAATCCATACAAATATACAAAATATAAACCAGCAACAATTGTTAGAAAGTATGCAAAATTTTCAGCAAAAACTCTTGGATCTATTACAAACAAACCTAGTAACCCTGAACCAATAACTGCTAACATAAGAATTAAACTTAATTTAGTCCATTTAATTAAATTTAATCTTTTTGCATCAGGCATTTCATTCGGATTCTTACCAGCATCACCAAGCAAATGTCTGAATTTAATATATTGGTATACACCAAAAACCATGCCTACTCCAGCAGCTCCAAAGCCATAGTGCCAGCCAATTTTTTCACCCAAATAAGAACAAATTAAAAAACCTAAGGTCGAGCCAATATTAATTGACATATAAAAAATCGTATAACCTGAGTCTCTTCTCTCATCATTATCTGCATACAAGTTACCAACTATTGTTGAAATGTTACCTTTTAGTAATCCTGTCCCAAGAACAACAAATATTAATCCTAGAAAGAAAGTTTGTTCAAGAGGTATTGCTAAAGTAAAGTGCCCTATAGCAATAACAATTGCCCCTATCAATACAGCTTTTTGATGGCCTAAAATATTGTCAGCAATCCAGCCTCCAGGAACAACCATAAAATAAACCATACCAACATAAATCCCATATATTGCATTAGCATTTAACGCAGAAAGGCCCATGCCAGGATTAAATCCAGTAATTGCACCAGTCATATATAGAACAAGGAGTGCTCTCATTCCATAGTAAGACATTCTTTCCCACATCTCGGTAAGAAATAATGTTCTTAACCCAATTGGGTGACCAAAAAATGCTGTATCTTTTTCCATAATCGTTTATTTTGTAATTTGTTTTAATTACTATACCAAAATGATTGAAAAAACATACATCGTATTTCCTATGAAAAGAATTGCTGCAAGTATCTATGACTTTTTTCTTCTTTTGGGGGTTTGGTTTGCGGTTGGATCAATTGCTTTATGGCTTAATGGAGGTGAGATATTAAATCCATGGCTTGGCCTTGTTATTGTCTTTATGAGTAGCTGGAGTTTTTATGCATATTTCTGGATGAATGGTAATAAGACTTTAGGGATGGCGGTTTGGAATATAGAGATATATAGTCCTAATGGAAATAAAATCAGTCTTAAACAGGTAACAATAAGATTTATTATAAATATGTTAATTGTTTCTTTAGCAGGAAT
>ERZ802822.227-NODE-227-length-41399-cov-10.351604_pt1 | contig 41399 bp, 46 predicted proteins | sample MGYA00345649_ERZ802822 | MGnify/ENA primary metagenome ERZ802822 (study PRJEB30503, sample SAMEA104212359) | marine metagenome | biome: Westerlies Biome; feature: [SRF] surface water layer (ENVO:00010504) within the epipelagic zone...; material: water...
AAATTATGTAATTTCGTTATGAGGAATGATTTGACTACTATAAAATTAAGGATGAGTTCAATTGTGTCAGCATCTTAAATGCTAACACAATTGGCTTGATCAGAAGCCAAATCCGAAGGTCATTACAAAAACTCCAGCAAATGCTTTTATATCAGTTGATGTTTTTCTAGAGCCATCATGAGACCATCCTGGTGGCCCAAATAAATACATAAATCTATCTTTTACAGTAATACCTTTTTGGGATACATCCTTAACAATATTCCAATATTCTCCAAAAAGAATTCTAATAGGATTATAAGTTTCTAGAGGAACAACAAGACCATAATCAACAGGATCGTTTTCATCTTCAGCAACAAAGGTGCCAAGCATTCTATCCCAAATGATGAGTGTTCCAGCATAATTTGCATCTAAATATTTTGGATTTTTGCCATGATGAACCCTATGGTGTGAAGGTGTATTAAATATATATTCAAACCAAGCAGGAAGTTTTTTCACTGTTTGTGTGTGGAGAAGAAATTGATAGTAAGCATTCATAAAGCCACAAAAGAGTACCATAATTGGATCAAATCCTATCAATACCAATGGTACCTTTAACATCATTGTCCCAGTAAAGTGTTTAGTCCAAGGTTGCCTTGCGCCTACATCTAATGCAAATCTTTCTGAAGTGTGATGTGCTCTATGAAGACCCCATCCCCATCTCCATCGATGAACTATTCGGTGGTGAAGATAAAATCTAAAATCATCTAGTATGAAACAAATTACAAGCGTAGATAAAGTAAAAGGAAATTCGTATATTTGATAACCTTTCGCCCAGAACAATGCTGCAATTGTTATAAACCCAAAGGAAGCATTAATTGGAAAGCTTGAAACTCCTAAAAAAATATTTAGAAACCACTCTTTGGTGTCATTTTTAGTCTTAAACTTAAAGATATAAATAGCAAGTATTTCAAAAACAGCTAACAGTACAAAGACTGGCAGTAAAACCATTACTATCTCGTTTGGCTTATAATCTAAAAGTGCTTCAACAGACATAACTAGCTTATATATTACTTTTTTATATCATTACCATAATATTATCAGGAATTAATTACAAAATCTTTGTCTATTTACAAAAATGGAGGCTCAAATCCGCTAATTTTCGGGATTTTTATTATCCTTGTAATATCGAACTGTAAAGACTATTAAGCAGCTATATATTTAAACAATTTCTCCATTAAATCTCATGAATAGTTTTGAAGCCTTAGAGTTATCAAATGGCCTTAATAAAGCCCTGAAAAAAATTTATTTTAAGTATCCAACACCCATTCAAGCTCAAGCTATTCCATTAGCACTTCAAGGTATGGATATACTGGGATCAGCACAAACTGGAACAGGCAAGACAGCAGCATTCAGTATTCCATTAATTGAATCCTTGCTAACTTCAGATAAATCAATCGCTTTAGTTCTAACTCCAACAAGAGAACTAGCTAAGCAAGTTATGGATGTTATATCGAGCTTGTTGTCTGATTTAAATCATATTAATACTTCTTGCTTAATTGGTGGCGAACAAATTACTCGTCAACTCAAACAGTTAAAAAAGAAACCAAGAATTATAGTCGGTACACCAGGAAGAGTTAATGATCATTTGGATCGAAATTCACTAAAGTTAGATGAGACAAAGTTTTTAGTGTTAGATGAAACAGACCGTATGTTAGACATGGGCTTTGGAGTGCAAATTGATAGAATTCTTAAGTTTATTCCAAAAAAAAGACAAACTTTATTATTCTCGGCAACGATTCCAAAAGAAATAGAAAAATTATCGTTAAAATATTTGACTAATCCTCAGAGAGTCTCTGTAGGCGCAACAAACACTGTAGCAACCAATGTTGATCATGAGGTATTAGAAATTAAACAAGAAGCAAAATACTCCAAATTAATTGAAGAAATAGACAACAGAAGTGGGTCAATTCTAATTTTTGTAAAAACAAAGCATGGTACAGACAAAATGGCAAAGAATCTCTCTAAAGATGGATTTAAGTCTCAGTCATTGAATGGAAACTTAAGACAAAATAAACGTGACAAAGTTATGAAAGATTTTCGTAATCAAAAATTTAGAATTTTAGTCGCAACAGATATTGCTGCACGTGGATTAGATGTTCCTCATATAGAGAATGTAATCAATTTTGATTTACCACAGCTAGCAGAAGATTTTATACATCGGATGGGTAGAACAGGTAGGGCTGGTGCGACCGGATCAGCAATTAGTTTCATTTCTCCAAGAGATTTATCAAAATGGAATGAAATTCAAATTATGCTCGATCCAAAATTAAAAGGTAAAGTTGGGACAAAAGGTAAGAAAAGTACAAGAAATGCATCAAAAAGTAGAAAAAAGTCTACAGACTCTAAAACTAATAATAATGAAGGGTTTAAAAAACCATTTAAGAAAAAAAAGTTTCGTAAAGACGATAATCGTGATGAAGGGTTTAAAAAACCATTTAAGAAAAAAAAGTTTGCAAAAAAAAATATTAAAAGAAGAAGAACATAGATTAATTCTTAGAAAAACTTTTCAGCATGTTTTGCATCATACTATGAATTACGTTAACTCCCTGAAGGGGTCTTATAAAAACCTTGAATTCAATGATTAGTCCGTCTTCATTCCAGGTAATTAAATCAATTCCATTAATTTCTATTCCATCAATAATTAATTCAAACTCGAGTGTTGCATGGTTTTTATTAATTATTTCTTTCGTATAATTGAATGATTTATTATTAAATACTTGCGCAGCTGCCATTAAGTAGAGATAAGTAATATCTCTGCCTTTTTGAGGTGTGAATACTACAGGCGAGTAAAAAATTACATTCTCAGATAATATTGATTTTAACAACTCATGATCTTGTGTAGCAACAACTTCATGCCATTTTTTTATTGGACTATTCATCTATTTATTTTTAGCTAATGGATGTGATTTTGTATACACATTTAGCAGCTGTGAATTTTCAATTTTCGTATATTTTTGAGTAGTTGAGAGACTACTATGACCAAGTAACTCTTGAATAGTTCTTAAATCTCCTCCATTTTCTAATAAGTGTGTTGCAAACGAATGACGTAAAGCATGGGGAGTTGCTGTTTCAGGTAATGACAGAGATACTCTTATCTTTTCAAGAGCATATTGAATTATCCTTGGACTAAGTCTTTTTCTTCTTTTGCCGATAAATAAAGGGTCTTCACCGGCAAACTCATGGGGACATGCATCTATATAACTATCTATACTTTCTCTGATATAATTCATTATAGGCACTATTCTCTCCTTATTACCCTTGCCTTTAATTAATAAATAATCATTATTTGTTATGTCTGAATAATTCAAATTTAAAGCCTCTGAAATTCGTAACCCACAGCCATATAACAAGATCAAAATAGTTTGGTTACGATACCCAATCCATTTTGCATCATCTATATTTTTTGCTTCCTTAATTACCTTTATAGCTAAATCGGCAATGATCGGACGAGGTAGACTTTTTTTAGTTTTAGGGCCTTTGAAATTAAGTATATGAGAATTTTTTAATTTTTTTATTCTTATTAAATAGTTAAAAAAAGATTTTAGAGATGAGATTTGTCTTGCGATAGAAATATTTGAGTTACCCTGATTTTTTTGATTAGCCAAATAGCTTCTGAAATTATTATTTGTTAACTTCTTTAAATCATTAATCGAAGGATCGTCACCTAGATAGTTTTGTAAAAATAAAATAAATTTTTTTATGTCACGCTGGTAAGAAATAACTGTATTGTCGCTTAACCCTTTGATATTTTTTAAGTTAATACTCCAATCATTATATTCTTTTTCTAAAATAAATTCATTCACGAAATCAGTAATTATAAAATTGATTGTTTAGTTTCAGCCCAATCCTTAAGAAATGCATCTAACCCTTTTTTAGTTAATTCATGTTCATACATTTCCATAAATACTTTAGGGGGAAGCGTAATAGTATCTGCACCTATAATTGCTGACTTGGCTACATGCTCTAAGGTTCTTACAGAAGCAACTAATATTTTTGTGTTTAAACTTTTATAATTGTCATAAATAGATTTTATATCTTGAATAAGGTCTAAACCATTCTCTCCAATATCATCCAATCTTCCAATAAAAGGTGATATGTATGTTGCCCCTGATTTTGCCGCAATAAGCGCTTGGCTTGCAGAAAAACAAAGAGTTACATTAGTCGCAACTTTTTTCTTTGATAAAGCTACACAGGCTTTTAGGCCATCAATTGTTAAAGGCAACTTAACAACTATGTTTTTAGATATTTTTGATAACTTTAAACCTTCCTCAATCATCCCTGCAGTGTCAGTAGCAGTGACTTCTGCGCTAATGGGGCCATCAATAATTTTTGAGATATTCTCTAAAACAGTAAAAAAGTTTTGACCTGATTTTGCGACCAAAGACGGGTTGGTAGTGATACCATCGATAAGGCCTGTTTCATTTAAGTCTTTTATAACCTCAACCTCAGCTGTATCTAAAAAAAATTCCATATTGTTTTGATTTATAATTTATTATTATGATTATAACATGAAAAATAAATAATACATATGAATTCAACAGTACAAAAAACAATTTATGCTAATGTTTTATTAGCCTATCCGCTGGACCAGGAATTTACTTATTGTTTTAATGAAGATCAACCAATAAAAATTGGTTCCATAGCTGAAGTTTCATTTAGAAATAAAAATTATCTAGGTGTGGTTATAAGTATTTCTAATCAAACGCAAATAAAAAACAAAAAAATCAAGTCAATTCAAAAAATTTCAAATTATTTATTAAGTAAAAAAAATATTAAATTTTTAGAATGGGTTTCATCATATAATTTAATACCAAGAGGACTTGTGTTAAGAATGATTTTGCCTAAAAGTGAGGGCTATTTTATAAAAGATGATGACTCAAAAAATTCTCAAGATTTATTATCGCCAAAGTATTTAAAACTCAATGAAACTCAATCTAAAGCAAGAGCGAAGATTGAAAGAATTTTTTTGCAAAACGATTATTCAACTATTTTACTAGATGGAATGCCTGGATCAGGGAAAACAGAGGTGTACTTTGATTTAATCGCAAAAAATATCTCAAGGAAAAAGCAGTCATTAATATTATTTCCTGAGGTATCTCTCACTAACGAATTTATAAAAAGAGTTGAGGAAAGATTTGGATGTGCACCTGATATTTGGCACAGCAAGATTACTCCTACTAAAAAAAGAAAAATTATAGAGCGGGTTATTTCTGGAAAAAGTCAGATTCTTATTGGAGCGCGTTCAGCTTTATTTTTACCTTTTAAAAATCTTGGGCTTTTAATTGTAGATGAAGAGCATGACTCATCATACAAGCAAGAGGAAAAAGGAATTTATAATGCTAGAGACATGGCAGTAGTAAGAGCATCAATTGAAAAATTTCTAATAATTCTAGTAAGTGCAACTCCATCATTAGAAACTCTCTATAATATCAATCAAAAAAAATACACACACATAAAGCTTGAAAATAAGTTTTCACATACACCTGAACCAAAAATAAAAATAATAAATATGAAAAATGTTAAGCTCAAAAAAAATAATTGGGTTTCGGAAGATTTAAAAAAAACTATGGAACTTAAACTAGCAAAGAAAGAGCAGTCACTTTTATTTATTAATAAGAGAGGCTTTGCTCCAATGATAATATGTAAAAGTTGTGGTCATAAATTTACGTGTAAAAATTGTTCAAGCTATTTAGTGGAACATCTAAAGGATAATAAGTTATTATGTCATCATTGTGGATACAAATTAAACTCATTTAAAATGAAATGCCCAAGTTGTGGGAATACAGATGACTCATTTATCGATTATGGTGCGGGCATTGAAAAAATTTACAATGAGATTTCTAGAGAATTTCCTTCAGCAAAAATTTGTCTTTTTTCAAGCGATCATATTCAATCAAATAAAGATTTAAGTAAGAAAGTCGAACAAATTTATAATAATGAATTCGACATCATTATTGGAACTCAATTAATTACAAAAGGTTATCATTTTCCACATCTCACACTTGTTGGCGTTATTGATGCAGATATGACACTAAAAGGTGGGGATCTTCGTGCTGCAGAAAAAACATATCAAATGCTTTATCAAGTTGCAGGTAGGTCTGGAAGAGGAGATATACCGGGAGATGTTTACCTGCAGAGTTATTTTCCAGAAAATGAAACTATACAGGATCTTCAAAAAATGGATCGAGACAATTTTTATGTTAAAGAATTAAATATTAGAAAAAAAGCTAACCTCCCACCAGTTGCTAAGATGGCTGCAATTATTGTTTCGGGAAGAAATCTTAATGAAGTTCATGAAAGCTGTTTAAACCTATCAAGATCTTCTCCCAATATCGATAATGTAGATATATATGGACCTGCACCCGCTCCACTATCAAGACTAAAAGGCAGGCACCGTCAGAGGTTCCTAATACATGAAAAAAAAGGCAGAAAAATACAAAAAATTATTCAACATTGGCTATCAAAAGTTCCTCAGACTTCAGGCGTTAATATAACCATTGATATTGACCCACAAAACTTCACATAAAAAGGACATATGCGACACTCAAGTGCTTGAAAAATACTAGACTTAATGATACGCAATGACTTTAAATTAATCATAAAAACAGCCAACAATGTCAAATACTAGTCATTCAGCCTCTGCAGCAAGATATGCAAATGCTCTTTTTCAGTTAGCAAAAGAAGCAAAGGTTTTAGACAGTATTTCTAGTGATTTAGAGAAAATTATAAAATTTTTACTTTCGGATAACGATATAGCCAGCTTTATTGAAAACCCTTCAGTAAAAAATACAAATAAACTGAGCGTTTTAAATGTTGCATCAGACAAACTTGAATTATCAAAATTAACTAAAGACTTTATTGGTGTTGTCACAAAAAAAGGCCGCATTAGCAATATTCGTGAAATAATTACAAGTTTCAAGGATCTAGTGGCTGATATGCATGGAATTAAAAATGCAAAAGTTTCTTCGGCAAAAAAACTATCAGATACCCAAGAAGATCAAATTAAACAAAAACTAAAAGAAAAATTTAATTCAGATTTTATATTACATACACATATTGATGAAACATTAATAGCAGGACTAAAAATTCAAATTGGAAGTCAGATGATTGATAGTACAATTAAAAGCAAATTAAACTCACTAAAAGCTAAAATGAAAGAGGTAGCATAATGGATATTCAACCATCAGAAATATCAAAAATTTTAAAAGAGGAAATTAAAAACTTTGGATCCGACTCTGAAATACTTGAGGTAGGTCAAGTACTATCAGTTGGTGATGGTATTGCTAGGATTTATGGGCTAGATAACGTTCAAGCGGGTGAAATGGTTGAATTTAATAATGGCACTAAGGGTATGGCCTTAAATTTAGAAAATGACAATGTAGGTGTTGTTTTATTTGGAAGTGACTCAGGTATTAAAGAAGGTGATACAGTTAAAAGAACAAACTCAATTGTGGATGTGCCAGTTGGAAAAGAATTGCTTGGAAGAGTTGTTGATGCACTTGGAAATCCAATCGATGGTAAGGGTGCAATCAATTCAGAAAACAGATCTCGGATTGAAGTCAAGGCACCTGGAATTATACCGAGGCAGTCTGTGTCTGAGCCTATGCAAACAGGACTTAAAGCAATAGATAGTTTAATCCCTGTTGGACGTGGACAACGTGAGCTTATTATTGGTGACAGGCAGACTGGTAAAACAGCAGTGGCTATTGACGCAATTATTAATCAGAAATCAATTAATGAGTCTTCTGATGAATCAAAAAAACTTTATTGTTTCTATGTTGCTATAGGTCAAAAAAGATCAACTGTAGCTCAAATTGTTAAAACTCTAGAAGATGCAGGAGCAATGTCATACACAACAGTAATTGCTGCTACAGCATCAGAGTCTGCGCCTTTACAGTTTTTGGCACCTTATGCTGGGTGTTCGATGGCAGAATATTTCAGAGATAATGGAATGCATGCTCTTATCATATACGATGACTTGTCAAAACAAGCTGTAGCATATCGTCAGATGTCATTGTTGCTTAGAAGACCTCCGGGTCGTGAGGCATTTCCTGGTGATGTATTTTACTTACATAGCAGATTGCTTGAAAGGGCTGCAAAACTTAATGACGATAATGGAGGTGGTTCACTTACTGCTCTACCAATTATTGAAACTCAAGCTAATGATGTTAGTGCGTTTATACCAACGAATGTTATTAGTATTACTGATGGCCAAATTTTTTTAGAAACAGAATTATTTAACCAAGGAATAAGACCTGCTGTTAATGTTGGTCTTTCAGTTTCCAGAGTAGGATCTGCCGCTCAAACTAAGGCTATGAAAAAAGTTTCTGGTTCAATTAAATTAGAATTAGCGCAGTATAGAGAGATGGCTGCATTTGCGCAATTTGGTTCGGATCTAGACGTTTCAACTCAAAATCTTTTGAATCGTGGCTCAAAACTTACTGAGCTTCTTAAACAAGATCAGTACTCACCAATGACAGTAGCAGAACAAGTCATTTCTGTATTTGCTGGTGTTAAGGGATATCTAGATGATTTAGAACTTAATCAGATCAAAGACTTTGAAAGAGATTTCTTTGCAAAAATTTCTACATCAAACTCAGAATTAATTGAAAAAATAAACTCATCTGGTGTTTTAGATGACGATGCTGAAAAAATTATAACAGCTTCTATTGAGGAATTTAAGAAAGCTTAATCACTTATAAATATGCCTAGTTTAGACGATCTAAAAAAAAGAATTGCTAGTGTTAAATCAACACAAAAAATAACAAAAGCAATGAAAATGGTAGCTGCTGCAAAGCTTAGAAAGGCACAAGAAGCTGCTGAACAGTCTCGTCCTTATGCCGATAATATGGAGAACCTAATGGACTCCATTTCAAGGGGGTATATTCAAACTGATAGCTCTAGAAACCTTTTAACAGGAAACGATGAAGATAAAACTATTCTATTAGTTTTGTTCACCTCTGAGAGAGGTCTTTGTGGAGGTTTTAATTCTCAGGTTTCTAAGGCGCTTAGAGAAAAAATAATTGAACTACAGAATCAAAATAAGACAGTCAAAGTGTTATGTGTTGGTAAAAAAGGGTATGATATCATTAAGAGACAATACGGCGACTTAATTGTTGAAATGATTGATTTATCATCAGTAAAATCAATCCAATATGAGGATGCAAAAAATATTTCTGATAAAATTATAAAAATGTACTTTGATGCAGAATTTGATAGATGTCTTATTTTTTATAACAAATTTAAGTCAGTAATATCGCAGATACCAACTGAACAACAAGTTATTCCAGCTGAAAAATCTCAAGATGAAACTAATGAAGACCAATCTAAGGACAATAGTTTTTTTGAGTTCGAACCAAATGAAAAAGAAATATTAGAAGAACTTTTACCTCTTAATTTTGCAATACAAATTTTTAAAGCCCTATTAGAAAGTTCAGCAAGTGAGCAGGGAGCGAGAATGAGCGCTATGGATAATGCGTCAAGAAACGCTTCTGACATGATTGATAGTTTAACATTATTTTATAATCGCTCTAGACAAGCAGTAATCACAAAAGAATTAATTGAAATAATTTCTGGAGCAGAAGCAGTTTAAAAAAAGGAGAAAATATGACGAGTAATTTAAAAGGATCTATTTCACAAGTTATCGGCGCAGTTGTCGATGTTACTTTCGAAGAAAACCTTCCGGCGATATTAAATGCATTAAGCGTTCAAGTAGGTGATAAGACGGTAATTCTTGAAGTTGCCCAACACCTTGGGGAGTCAAGCGTGAGAACTATTGCTATGGACTCAACTGATGGAATGTCTAGAGGAGACGAAGTAGTCGATACAGGTAAACAAATTCAAGTACCAGTTGGCCCTGAAACTTTAGGAAGAATTATGAATGTAACTGGCAACCCAGTTGATGAAAGAGGAGATATCAAATCTGCAGAGTCTTGGGGTATTCATAGGGATGCACCTGATTTTGTAAATCAAGCCACTGAAACTGAAATACTTGTTACTGGTATCAAAGTTGTGGATTTATTAGCACCGTATTCTCGGGGTGGTAAGATTGGTTTATTTGGTGGAGCTGGTGTAGGCAAAACAGTGATTATCATGGAACTCATAAATAATATTGCAAAAGCTCATGGTGGATATTCTGTTTTCGCCGGTGTCGGAGAAAGAACTAGGGAAGGCAATGATCTATATCACGAAATGATTGAATCAGGCGTTATTGATTTAGAGGGAGATAAATCAAAATGTGCCTTGGTTTACGGTCAGATGAATGAACCTCCAGGTGCAAGAGCGCGAGTTGCATTAACTGGCTTAACACAAGCGGAATATTTTAGAGATCAAGAGGGTAAAGACGTTTTATTTTTTGTAGATAATATATTTAGATTTACCCAAGCCGGTTCAGAAGTTTCTGCACTTTTAGGTAGAATACCATCCGCAGTTGGGTACCAACCAACTCTTGCTACTGATATGGGTGGTCTACAAGAAAGAATTACATCTACAGACAAAGGATCTATTACATCAGTGCAAGCAATTTATGTTCCTGCCGATGACTTAACTGACCCTGCACCTGCAACTTCATTTGCTCACTTAGATGCAACTACAGTATTATCTAGACAGATTGCTGAACTTGGTATTTATCCTGCAGTTGACCCTTTAGATTCAACATCAAGAATACTTGATGCGAGGATATTAGGTGAAAAACATTATAATGTTGCAAGAAATGTACAATCAGTATTACAAACTTATAAATCCCTTCAAGATATCATAGCTATTTTAGGAATGGATGAGCTATCTGAGGATGATAAATTAACTGTTGCACGCGCAAGAAAAATTCAAAGGTTTATGTCTCAGCCATTTTTTGTTGCTGAAGTTTTTACTGGTACTCCAGGAAAATATGTAGAACTTGAAGATACAATCAATGGATTTGATGCAATTTGTAAGGGTGAATATGACCACTTGCCTGAAGCAGCTTTCTATATGGTAGGTACTATTGAGGAGGCTGTTAAAAAGGCTGAAAAGATGGCGGAGGATGCAGCAGCCTAATTAAAATATGTCTGAGATTTTTAGTATAAAACTTGTTACGCCTTCCAATGTGTTTTTAGAGGCCAATGCATCACTTGTTACAGTTCCTGCAACAGAAGGTGATATTGGCTTTTTAGCTAATCATGTCAGTTTCATATCCTCTATCAGACCTGGGCTTATTTCTATCAAACTGGATAACGGAGAAAATAAAGTAGTTTATATCTCGGAAGGATTTGTTCAATTTAGTGAAAATAATTTATTAGTTATTGCTGTTGAGCTTATTGAGAAGCAAGATCTCAGCAATGACTTTGTTAATAAAAAAATAGCTGATTTAGAGAGTATACTGTCTTCAGAAGACAATAATATTAAGGTTCAAAGTAAGATTGATAGTTTAAAAGCTTTAAGCTTATAAAAAGTTTGAAAATTCAATAAAAGTTTTTTCGTATAGATTTTTTTTGAATGGTACTATTAAACTCATCAACTCATCTTTAGATGCCCATTTCCATTTTTTAAATTCAGGGTGCTTGGTCTTGATATTTATTTCGTTATCCTCACCAAAAAAGTCAATTAGAAACCATTGTTGAATCTGACCCTTGTATTTACCTCTCCATAATTTTTTTTGAAGATTTTTTGGTAAATCATAGGAATACCAATTTTTTGTCTTATAGATTATTTTAAAGTTTTTATATATACCAGTTTCTTCAGTCAACTCCCTTATACATGCATCATGTGGATTTTCATTTTTGTCAATTCCTCCCTGTGGCATTTGCCAAGCAGATTCATCTTTATCAAAACGTTGACCTATAAATATTTTCTTATTTTGATTTAAAATAACCATGCCAACACCATTTCTGTAGTCTTCTAACTGCATTATTTGTTTATATTTTTTCTTTAGTTAACAGATCTAAAGCATGATTTAATTGATTATCGATTTTATTTTCAGAATTTCTATCATTTAAAATCTCTATATCAGGTGTAATTCCCACTTTATGGATGGAGTCCCCTGAGGGAGTATAGTAAAGAGCTGTAGTTAGTCTTATTGCGCTTTTGTCATTTAATGGAAAAACAGTTTGGACTGATCCTTTGCCATAAGATTGTTCACCTATAATTATTGCGCGCTTATGGTCTTGAAGAGCACCTGCTACAATTTCAGATGCAGATGCTGAACCACGATTTATAAGAACAATAATTGGTTTATTATTTGTAAGATCACCATTTGACGCTTTGAAAGAGCCAATATCAGATTTATCTCTACCTTTGGTTGAAACTATTTCTCCCGAGTTTAGAAAGCTATCCGTGACCGCAATTGATTGTCCAAGTAGTCCTCCAGGATTGTTTCTAAGATCAAGAATATATCCAATTAATTTCTCAGAACCAATTTCACTTTTTAAATTTTTTATAGCTTTTTTAATTCCTTTTTCAGCTTGTTCACTAAAAGATATTAATTTTATATATCCTACATTACCTTCTCTTCGAAACTTCACTGCTTCAACAGTTATAATAGCCCGAGTAATTGTTATTTCTAATGGTTCATCCTCACCTTCTCTTGCTATTCCAAGTTTTACTTTAGTACCCACCAAACCTCTAAGCATATCTACTGATTCTGTGAGACTTAGTCCAAATATACTCTCATCGTCTATATGAGTAATGTAATCACCTGGTTGCACTCCAGCTTTTGCACCTGGAGTACCATCTATTGGAGAAATTATTTTGACATATCCACTTTCAGACGTCACTTCGATGCCAAGTCCACCAAATTTACCATCGGTTTGTTCTTGCATCTCTTTATAATTTTCTAGATTCATGTAGCCTGAATGTGGATCTAGTGATTGAAGCATGCCATTGATAGCCGCTTCTATTACATCTTCCTCATCTACTTCGCTAACATAATTTGATCTTATAGTTTCAAATACATCTCCAAAAGTGTTTAGTTTTTTATAGAGGTTTTCATTACTTGCACTAAGTGAAAATGATAATAAGAGAACTATTAAAAATGAATATATGGATAATTTTTTCATAGGTTAGTTCTTATGATAGGGATGATTAATTTTTATAGTTATAGCCCTATATATTTGTTCTAATAAAATTATTGTAGCAAATGAATGAGTAAGAGTCATTGGGCTAATTGAAAGTAATAAATCTGCTTTTTTTTTAATTATGTCACTAAATCCATTCGTATCACCTATAAAGAAGTTAATTTTTTTATGCGTACTTTCAATCAGTAATTCAGCAAATTCAAGTGTTGTTAAACTTTGCCCCCTTTCATCAAGAAGTATATTAAAGCTAGATGTGATTAATTCCTGATCTATCTCGCTAGTATTTGCGTTTTTAAGAATTATAGGATTAATTAATTTATTACCTGCTAATTTTATTCTTTCTAAATACTTATCAGCTAGTTTTTTTTCAGCATCAAATTTTAATTTGTCTAAATATAAAACTTGTACTTTCATTCAGTATAGGACTCCAAGTTTATTGACCACATTTTTTCAAGATTATAAAACTCTCTTATTTCTTTCTTAAAAATGTGTACAACAATATCCCCACAATCTAAAACTATCCATCCTGTACTATTATCACCCTCTATACTAGCACCTTTAAATCCAGATTTTTTTAAATTTCTATAAATAGATTGAGAGAGTGCGTTAACATGTCGATTTGACGTACCTGTAGCAAAAACCATAAAATTTGCTATAGATGTTTTTTTTGAAACATCCATCGAAATAATATTTTCAGCCTTATTTGATTCTAAGTCTGAAATTATGTTTTTTAGATGGTCCAATTTATTCTTTCTTATCGAATTTTTGTTGATGATATACTTTCATCAAAATTTTGAACGAATATCCAGCTTGGAGTTTTTTTATCCAATAGTTCTATAGAACTTAAATTCAATCTAAATTTTGAATATTTATTCCCAATGAAGCCATTAGTAACCTCTTCTTCAGAATTCTCACGATTAAAAACTACAATTGGGAATTCATCTAATATACTTTCATAATTTTTCCATTTATTTAAACTAATAAAAGAGTCTGCACCCATCAAAAATATAAAAGTATCTGTGTTATTTGTTTTTAAGTATCGCAAATTATCTATTACATAAGATGATCCAGTCTTTTGTTCTGTATAGTTCAGTTCAATATTATTAGTGCCAATCATCTTCTCAGCTTCTTTACATCTAATTTCAAATGGCAAATACTCACTTTCAGTTTTCAGTGGATTTTTTTTTGTAATTAACCAATATACTTTATCAAGATTTAGCAATTCAATAGCAGTTAAACTAATTTTTAAGTGACCTTCATGAGCAGGGTTGAATGAGCCTCCAAGAATTCCAATTTTCATTATTTGTTCACGGTCTTACTTGACCTGATCCTTTTACAATATATTTGTAAGTTGTAAGCCCCTCAAGTCCTACGGGACCTCTTGCATGCAGTCTTCCAGTTGCGATCCCAATTTCTGCTCCCAAACCGAACTCACCTCCATCGGCAAACTGAGTTGATGTGTTATGCATTACAATCGCACTATCTACTTTATTGAGAAATTTTTCTGCAATATCAGAATTTTCAGCAATAATGCTCTCTGTATGTCCTGAGCCGTATTTAGCAATATGCTTAATTGCTTCATCAATATCTTTAACTAATTTTAAAGATATAATTGCATCTAAATATTCTGTCTCCCAATCACTTTCAGAGGCAATAGTAATTCGGTCATCTAGCTTTCTACTTAAATCATCACCTCTAATTTCACACCCGCTTTCATACAAGTTAGTCACTATTTCTTTTAGATTTTTATCAGCAAACTCTCTATCAATTAGAAGAGTTTCAGCAGCACCACATATTTCAGTCCTTCTTAATTTGGCATTATGTATAACTTTGATTGCTATATTTAAATCTGCTGATTTATTAACATACACATGACATATTCCATCTAGATGGCCTATGACAGGTATTCTTGCCATATCTTGAACTTTCTTTACGAGACCCTTGCCGCCTCTTGGAACAATAACATCAATTATTTCTGACATTTCTGCGAGCATATAATCTACTGCAGCTCTATCAGTTGTTTCAATGAACTGAACAATATTTTTATTTAAGTTATGAGAAGTAAAAGCAGATTGTATTGCTTCAGTCAATTTGATATTAGAATTGAAAGACTCTTTCCCTCCTCTTAAGATAACAACGTTTCCAGCTTTGATACAAAGAGCACTTGCATCTACAGTTACATTTGGCCTACTTTCATAGATAATACCTATTACGCCCAAAGGGACAGAGACTCTATTTATCTCAAGTCCATTGGGTCTTTTGGTTTCAAATAAAGTTTGGCCAGTAGGATCTGGCAATCGAACAATTTCCTCCACAGATTTAGCAATATTTTCTATTCTCATCTCGTCAAGCATTAGTCTATTAATCATAGCCTCTGACAAACCACTTTTCTTAGCTAAAACAATATCTTCATTATTTGCTTTAATGATCTCATTACTTTTAGATCTGATACTGTCAGCAATACTTAATAGAAGCTTATTCTTGTCATCTGTAGAAAGAGACTGAAGTTCATGACTTGCCTCTGTACTTCTTAAGCCAACTGTATCCATATAATCTTTAATAATCATAACAGTACCAAATCATCTTTGTGGATCATTTCTTCTCTGTAAGAGTAACTTAGAATATTACCAATTTCATTACTTTTATGTCCCATTATTTTTTTTCCATCCTCTGATGAGTAGCTGGCAAGCCCGATTCCAATTTTAGTTTTATCTGATGATAGTATTTCTATTGCATCACCTCTTTCAAACTCACCTGAAACCTCTAATATACCTGCTGGTAGGAGACTACTGCCATTTTGCAAAGCCTTGTAAGCACCATTATCAATTTTAACAAAACCAACGGCTTGCATTGTTCCAACAATCCATTGCTTGCGCGCTGCAAGAGGAGTTTTATTAGGAGTAAACCAAGTACATGGTCTGCCATTGAATAAAGCTTGTATGGGGTTATCAATAGTTCCATTAGTAATTGCCATGTGGCATCCAGCTGATAACGCTGTTTTGGCTGCCATAATTTTTGTCTTCATGCCTCCTTTACCAGTTTCTGTTATTGATTTACCAACCATACTTTCAATATCGTCATCAATTGATTCTACGCTGTCTATTAATTTCAATTCTTGATTATTTCTTGGGTCTGAGGAGTAGAGACCATTGATATTAGACAAAAGTATTAAACAATCAGCTCCTGTTATTTGTGCAACCCTAGCTGCGAGACGGTCATTGTCCCCATATTTAATTTCATTAGTAGCAATTGTATCATTTTCATTAACTATAGGTACAATACCTAATTTTAACAAATTATCTATTGTTCTTCTAGCATTGATAGAACGTCTTCTTTTTTCAGTATCATCTAGAGTTAATAAAACCTGAGATACTTTTGATTCATATTTTTCAAATGCATTTTTAAAAGCTGACATTAGATTAATTTGACCAATTGCAGCAAGAGCCTGATGAATATCAAGTCGTAACTCTGACATTTCTAAATTTAAATCTTTTGCACCAAAAGCTATTGCACCTGATGATACTATTATTACGTCTTTATTCTGATTTTTTAAAAAGTTGACATCCTCAGCAAGTGAAATAAGCCATTCTTTATTATGTTTTTTTGTTTCACTATTAAATAATAAAGATGAGCCTATTTTAATGATTATTCTTTTGGTATCTTCAATCTTCATCTTATAAACCCATTCTTAAAATCACTTGTTTTAATTCATCAATACCTTCATTAGTGATAGTTGATATTATATAAACTTTATTTTTTGTTATTTTCATAAGTGATTTTTTTACTTTTTTAATATCTTCATTTTCTAGTAAATCTGATTTATTTAATACGACAATTTCAGGCTTATTCTTTAGATCGACATTATAGCTTTTTAGTTCATTTCTTATAGTTTTATAATTGCTTACAACATTTTCCTCAGCAACATCTAAAATATGTATAATTGAAGTACACCTTTCTATATGTCTTAAAAATTGAAAACCAAGACCCGTTCCAGTATGAGCTCCTTCAATTAAACCTGGTATATCTGCTATTATTTTTTCACTATCTCCCTTTCTCATAACCCCGAGTTTTGGCACTATAGTTGTAAATGGGTAATCTCCAACTTTAGTTTTAGCAGCTGTAAGCTTTTTCATGAAACTAGATTTGCCAGCATTAGGCAATCCTATTAAGCCAGTGTCAGCAATAAGTTTCAGTTTAAATACAACATCTGCTTCGTAACCTTTTTCACCAAGGGTAATTTTTCTTGGAGCTCTATTTGTTGAAGACTTAAAATTGGTATTACCTAATCCACCTTTACCACCTTCAAATAACAATATTTTTTTTGTACTAACTATATCTTCTATTAGTTCATCATCTTCATAAATTTGGGTCCCTAGAGGAAGTTTAAGAATAATATCTTTACCTGCTGCACCGTTACGCTTTCTTCCAGCACCATGCACTCCCTTTTTAGCTCTAAAATGCTTTTGAAACCTGAAGTCAACTAATGTATTTAAACCTTTGACACCCTGGATATATATGTTTCCACCACGTCCACCATTGCCACCATCAGGACCACCAAACTCAATATATTTTTCTCGTCGAAAGCTTAAACAGCCGTCACCACCATCACCACTCTTGATAAAAACTTTAGCTTCATCGATGAACTTCATTTTTAAAAGATTTTAATTTGATTAAATAAATTGTTATTTTAGTTTAAAATTAAGAGTAGGTCTTAATTAACTGAATTCGGGGCGACTGATATATATATCTTGCCGTTTTTCTTTTTTCCGAATTTCACAACTCCATCAATTAGGGAGAAGATAGTATGATCTTTTCCTAAACCGACATTATCACCAGGATGCCACTTTGTACCTCGTTGTCTAGCTATTATATTTCCAGGTATAACTGACTGACCACCAAATTTCTTTATTCCAAGCCTACGCCCTGCTGAATCTCTTCCATTTCTTGACGAACCCCCTGCTTTTTTATGTGCCATTTATTTTTCTTCCTTTGTTTTGGTAGAGGTTTTTTTCTTCACTGACTTTTTTTTCACAGTTGGTTTAGTAGTTTCTTTTGAAGTGAGTTTTTCTGATTTAGCAGCCTTATTCTTAGGAAATGCCAGGCCAGGAACTTCAATATTTAAAACTTTTAAAAAAGTTATGTCTTGCTTGTGACCATTTTTCCTTCTGAAATTTTTACGTCTCTGTTTTTTAAAAATAAGAACTTTTCGGTCTCTATCTTGTTTAATAATTTCAAAATTTACCTTTGCATCTTTAATATTGGGGTCTCCAAGACTGTGATCTTTGCCATCAGATGCAAATAAGACGTCATTTACAGTTAATTTTTCACCACTTTCACCAGCCAACTTATTGACTGTAAGAATTGTATCATTTGAAACTTTGTATTGTTTTCCACCACTGGATATAACTGCAAACATAATTAATGATTTCTTGTTATGAATATTAAAGTGTGGTGAATATAACCTCACCTATATTTATGTCAATAGATGAAATTGTTTAGAAAAACTAGGTTTTATAATACTTTTAGGCTAAAGTTAGTGCCTAATTTAAGTAGAATATTTAATAGTAAATTTTGCAAAGACTTGGAAAAGACTACATATGAATATAAAAATTAGCCCTTTTAATGGGCTCAGGCCCATAAAGCGACTAGCTCATTCTATCGTATCTTCTTCATTTGATAATTTGAGTGAAAAAGAAATTAAAAAAGCTTCAAAAAATATTAGTTGGAATTTTCTGAATATTCTAAGCCCTGAAACTTTTTTTCCTTCGCATAGTAAAAAACAATTAACAAATTATGTGAGAGGTTATCTGAAAAGTATGTTGGATAATCAAATTTTAGTTCAAGATGATCAGCCTAGTTTTTATATTTATAAATTAAGTAAGGATTCAAAAACTCAATACGGTGTCATAGCATCTGTAGATATTAACCTTAGATCAAAAAAATATATACTCCCACACGAAAAAACATTTACAATTAAAGAAAATGCAATTTTAAAAAATATTCAGGCAACAAAGACACAAGTTGGACCTGTCTACCTTACCTATGAAAATAAAAATAATTTAAAGAAAATATTTCAAAAATACACAAGGATAAAACCAGAATACTTTTTTACAAGTTCGGGCGAGACAAAGCACTCATTATGGATAGTAAATAAACAAAGAGATATAAAGTTTATTTCTTCACAATTATCCCAAATAAAAAAATTATATATTGCTGACGGTCATCATAGATTTGCAGCTATATCTAAGTTATTTAATAAAACCAAAATAAAAAATAAAAATATTAAATCAGTACCACTTCTTGCAGCATTATTTGATCAAGCATCTGTAAAAATACTTAGCTATAATCGTTTAATAAAGCTGAAAAAAAATAATTCAATAGAAGTGCTTAACTCTATTAACGATAATTTTAATGACTTGAAGTTAAGTAAGTTTAAAAAACCATTTAAAAAAGGTGAAGTAATGTTGTTTATTTGCAATAAATGGTATTCGTTTAATTTGTTAAACTCTAATTCAAAAAAAAATCTTGCTCATGAAACTGACATAGATTTAATTAATCAGTTAATTGTTAACAAAATTTGTCGCATAAATAAAAGTGAGTATAAAAAGTATGTAAACTATTTGCCAGGTAAGTTTGAGCATAAGGAACTTGAAAAGAGGGTACGCAAAAATGAGGCAAATATGGCTTTTTTTGTTTGCCCAATGACCATGCATGAGATAATGTCAATTTCAAATAGAGAAGCTACGGTACCACAAAAATCAACTTTTTTTGATCCAAAGCTAATCGATGGACTAGTAAATCTTAAAATGAAGTTATAAAAAATGAATGAGAAGCCAAAATTAAAGCCCCCTTATCCTTACTTTTCTTCTGGACCTTGTGCAAAACCACCAGGCTGGTCGTTAAAGAATTTAGAAAATGCGGTTGTTTCCAGATCACACAGATCAAAAGTTGCCCTTGATAGACTGCAAGAAGTAATTACTAAATCAAGAGATGTTCTACAAATACCTGATGACTACCATATTGGAATTGTTCCAGCATCTGATACAGGTGCGGTTGAAATGGCCATGTGGTCAATGCTAGGTCAACGTGGAGTTGAAGTTTATTCTTGGGAAAATTTTGGGCATGATTGGTCAATCGATGTTGGTGATCAATTGCCACTAGAAAATAAGATTGTTCAAAAAACTGATTATGGCGTATTGCCTGATTTCTCAAAAAGTAATTCTGAAAATGATATTATTTTCACTTGGAATGGGACTACTGCCGGAGTAAGAGTTAAAAATACAGACTGGATTAGTTCTGATAGAGCAGGACTAGTAATTTGTGATGCAACTTCTGCTGTATTTTCAATGCATATGGATTGGAAAAAATTAGATGTTGTAACTTATTCTTGGCAAAAAGTTCTTGGCAGTGAAGCTGCACATGGAATGCTTATTTTATCTCCAAGAGCCGTTGAAAGACTTGAAAATTACACACCTCCTTGGCCTATACCAAAAATCTTTAGGTTAGCTTCTAATCAAAAATTTACTGAAGCTATATTTTCAGGAACAACAATCAATACACCTTCTATGCTGAGTGTTGAGGATGCTTTAAACTCATTAAATTGGGCGTCATCGATTGGTGGAATTGATGCGCTTGTTCAAATCTCAGAAAATAATTTAAAGATTGTATCTGAATGGATTTCTAATAATGACAATTTTGAATTTCTTGCCAAAGATCCAGAAACCTTATCTTGTACTTCAATATGTTTAGTGCCGAAGGACCCGTGGTTTAAAAATCTTGATCTAGAGAAACAAACTGATTTCATGAAAAAGGTTTGCGGTGAGCTGGAAGGCAATGAAGCTGGTTATGATTTGAATTCTTATAAAACAGCTCCTCCAGGCATAAGAATATGGGGTGGCTCTACCGTAACAAATGAAAATGTTAAACTCGTTCTTCCTTGGATTGACTGGGCTTATGAAACAGTTAAATCTGAGTACAACTAATGAATAAAGTTTTAATTGCAGATAGTGTTTCTAGTGCTGTATCAGAAGTATTTGATAAAAATGGTATAGCATACGATACAAAAATTGGCCTATCTGAGGACGAGTTAGCCACTGAAATAACTGAGTATTCTGGTTTAATTGTCAGATCAGCTGTGACTGTTACCGAAAAAATCATCAATAGTGCAAGCAATCTCAAGGTTATTGGTAGACCTGGGGTTGGTGTAGATAATGTTGATTTAAAGGCTGCTACTAATAATGGAATTGTTGTAATGAACACTCCTCTTGGTAACGTTCAAGCTACTGCAGAGTTAACATTCGGAATTATGCATTCTTTGATGCGTAAAATAAGTAATGCAAACCAATCTATGCATCAAAAAAAATGGGAAAAAAAGAAGTTTATTGGTAATGAAATGTATGGAAAGACTATAGGTATTATAGGTTTTGGAAACATTGGGAAAAAGGTTAGTCAAATTGCTCATGCATATGGAATGAATGTTTTAGTGTATAGTGCATCTATTTCTCCTGAAGATGAAAAAAAATTCAATGTAACCAATCAATCAATTGACGATATTTTAGAAGGTGCTGACATAATTACTTTTCATAATAAACTTTCTGAAAATTCAAAGTACCTAATCAACTCGAATGCAATTACAAAAATGAAAAAAAATGCCATTATAATTAATTGTGCAAGAGGAGGTTTAGTAAATGAAAAAGATATTAAAGAGGCATTAGAAAAGGGAAATATTGCTGGTTATGGCTGTGATGTATATGAAAATGAACCTGAACAAGATAGTATTTTTTCTTCGATAGATAATGTAGTTATGACGCCTCATATTGGTGCTAGTACTATAGAAGCACAAGAAAAAGTAGCATATCAAATTGCAGAACAAATTGTTGAATTTTTAAAAAATAATAAAATTATTAATCAAGTTAATAAATAGCATGACACGATTAATACTTATCAGACATGGTCAAAGCGTCTGGAATGCTAAAAATATATTCACTGGATGGGTTGATGTAGATCTTACATCAGCTGGAAAGCAAGAGGCGAAGCAATCTGGAGAGTTAATTAATAAGATAAATTTTAAACCTCAAATTTGTTTTACATCATATTTAAAAAGAGCAAGAGATACATTAGACATAATATTAAAAGAAATTAATTTATCAGAAGATTTAAAAATAAATAAAAGCTGGCAACTTAATGAGCGCCACTATGGAAATTTACAAGGATTAAATAAAGACGAAACACGAAAAAAATATGGCGAAGATCAATTTCTTAAATGGAGAAGAAGCTATGATACCCCTCCACCAAAATTAGATATAACAAGTGAAATGAATCCAAATAAGGATCCTTTATACGAAAATATTCAAGATACTGAACTGCCACTTTCGGAATGTTTAAAAGACACTTATGAAAGAGTAATTCCGTATTGGGAGGAATTTATTAAGCCAAATTTAAAATATGGAGATACCTTAATCGCCGCGCATGGCAACAGTTTAAGAGCACTATGTAAACAATTATTCAATATATCAGACCAAGAAATTGTAGGGCTGGAAATTCCTACTGGAAATCCTTTACTTCTAGAATTAGATAATAGTTGCAAAATAAAGTCAGCTAGCTATCTTAATTCCTCCAGGGCTGAAAAAATCCCTCAAATTAATTAATTATTTAGGACAAAAGTATGACAGATGTATTTATCACTTCCGCTATAAGAACTGGTGTAGGCTCATTTAGCGGATCATTAAGTAGTTTACAAGCTCATGATTTAGGTAAGGTTGTAATAAAAGATTCACTCAAAAAATCCTCAGTAGAGTCATCAGAGGTTGATGAAGTTATTTTTGGTCAAGTACTCTCAGCTGGAACAGGACAAAACCCAGCAAGACAAGCATCAATGAATGCAGGTATTGATAAAGAAACGCCAGCTTATGTTGTTAACCAGGTTTGTGGATCTGGCCTAAGAACTGTTGCTCTAGGATTTCAGTCCATTAAAAATCAAGATGCAAATATTGTTATTGCAGGTGGCCAGGAAAGCATGAGTCAATCACCACATTGTATGCATTTACGTTCTGGAACAAAAATGGGTGACACTAAAATGATAGACACGATGATAAAAGATGGTTTGTGGGATGCATTTAATGGCTATCATATGGGAACCACTGCTGAGAATGTTGCTGAGCAATTTCAAATTACTAGAGAGCAACAAGACGAATTTGCTTATAATTCTCAACTTAAAGCGAGCAAAGCTAAAGCCGAGGGTTTATTTAAAGATGAAATAACCCCTGTTGAAATTGTAACAAAAAAAGAAACAATAGTTTTTGATCAAGATGAATATATTAAAGATAATGTTCAATTAGAAAAACTTGCTTCATTAAGACCTGCATTTTCTAAAGATGGGTCAGTAACTGCGGCTAATGCAAGTGGAATTAATGATGGTGCTGCAGCTTTAACTTTAATGAACGAAGTAGAAATGACTAAGAGAAATTTAGAACCTTTAGGAAGAATAGTCTCATGGGCAAGTGTTGGAGTAGACCCATCAATTATGGGAACTGGACCAATTCCTTCAGTACGTAGGGCACTTGATAAGGCTGGATGGAATATAAATGACTTAGATTTAATTGAGTCAAATGAAGCTTTTGCTGCTCAATCTTGTGCTGTTAATAAAGACTTAGGTTGGGATCCAAGTAAAGTTAATGTAAATGGTGGAGCCATTGCTATTGGTCACCCCATTGGAGCATCTGGAGCAAGGATTTTGGTCACACTGCTTCATCAAATGAAAAGACAAGATGCTAAAAAAGGCCTGGCCACACTATGTATTGGTGGGGGAATGGGCATAGCACTTTGCGTAGAAAGATAAATAAAGGAGAATAAAATATGACGAAAGTAGCATTAGTAACCGGTGGAACCAGAGGTATAGGGGCATCAATATCAATAGCTTTAAAAAGCCAGGGTTGCAAAGTTGCTGCGACTTATAATTCTAATTCTGAAAAAGCAAATGCTTTTGCTGATGAACATGGAATTGAAGTTTTTCAATGGAATGTTGCAGACTCAGCAGCTTGTGAAGCAGGTGTAAAAGAGGTCTCTGAAAAATTAGGAACTGTAGACATACTTATTAATAATGCTGGTATCTCAAAAGCAGCAATGTCTCATAAAATGACTGTTGAGCAATGGGACGATGTAATAAGAACTGACCTTGACTCAGTTTTTTATATGACAAGATGCGTACTTGAAGGTATGCGAGAAAAGTCATTTGGAAGAATAATTTCAATTTCATCGATTAATGGTCAAAAAGGTGAGATGGGTCTTGTTAATTATAGTGCTGCAAAAGCAGGTGTTCTTGGATTTACAAAAGCTTTAGCTCAGGAAACTGCTAGAAAAAATATTACAGTTAATGCAATTGCTCCAGGTTATATTGATACTGAAATATTGTCAGATGCTTCCGAGGAGTTTCTTAAAAGTTTAATTACTAAAATTCCTGTTGGGAGATTAGGCACAGTTGATGAGATTTCAAGAATTGTAACATTTTTAGTTAGTGAGGACGCTGGTTTTGTTACTGGTTCAACAATAACTGCTAATGGTGGACAATACTTTATCTAGAAATTATCTTTAGCCAATCTTATCATTTTAAAAGCTTCCTCATCATTAATTAACTCTTTAGAAAAGAGGCTTTTAATTTCATCACTGTCTGCTTGAAAAAAAATATTTAATTTTTTTTCTGCTGCAATAGTGGTGGGAATTGTAGGTATGTTATTACTGCGCAGTTTTTTAATTTCTCTTATTTTAAGATCTATCGCTTCATTATCGATTATTGCCTTTGTGAAAATGGCATTATTCATTGTATATTCATGTCCACAGAAAATATTAGTATCATCTGGTAGAGATTTTATTTTACAAATCGATTTCCACATTTCATTTGGAGATCCCTCAAATAATCTTCCACAACCAAGAGAAAATACTGCATCGCCAGTGAAAACTGACTTCATAGACTTGACATAAAAAGATATGCAATCAGAGGTATGCCCAGGCGTATTAATAACTTGAAACTCATGAGAATTAAAAACAAATTTTTCAGTTTCATTTAAAAAAATATCAATACCGGGAATTCTTTTTTTGTCATTTTCATTACCCGCAATTAATAAATTATATTTATCTTTAAGTTCAAGGTTGCCACCAACATGATCAAAATGATGATGAGTATTTAATATAAACTTAAGTTCTAAATTATTTTTCTCAATGAAATTAATTATAGGTTTTGACTCAGAGGGATCAATCACTAGTGCATCCCTACCTACAGATATGACATAGGAATAGTTATCATTGAGGCATGGTATAATATTAATATTAAAATCTTTCATTTATTTTTTAGAAATTAAAAACATTCCAGAGCCTGAAAAAAAGTTTTCAAACCACTCTTTATTATTAAAACTTTGAATTACATTCTTTTTCAAATTTACTTTTTTTTCAATCTTAATATCCGTTGCTTCGCACAAATCAATAAAATCGTATATTGTACAAAAGTGAAGGTTTGGAGTTTCATGCCATGAATAACTTAATTCATTACTCACTGGCATTTTGCCATTTAAAAGCAAACTCATTCTTATTTTCCAATATCCAAAATTTGGAAACGAAACTATTGCTTTATTAGAAATCCTGACTAATTCCTCTAAAACTTTTTTAGGTCTCTTTGTAGCTTGTAAAGTATACGTTAAAATAGAATAATCAAATGACTTATCTGGATAGTCGATTAAATCAATATCAGCATCTCCCTGAATAGCTGATATTCCTTTTGCAAGACACTCTCTGATTTTATCTTGGTCTATCTCTAAACCTCTACCATCTACATTTTTCTTTTTTATAAGGTAGTCTAATAAAGATCCATCACCACAGCCAACATCTATTATTTTTGATCTTGAGGGTATCATTTTGGAAATGATACTGAAATCCCTGTCTGTATTAAATAAGCTCATAATTTTTTATAAGTTGCATCCAAAAACCCTTTTATTGTTTGAAAAAATTCTGGTTCATCTAGTAAAAAAGAGTCATGTCCATTGTCTGTTTCTATTTCTACAAAACTTACATTTAATCCAAGAGCATTGAATGCCTTTATTATTACCTTATTTTCAGAGGTTGGATATAGCCAGTCACTGGTAAAAGAGGCACAAAGAATGTGAGCATTAGTATTCTTAAAAGCTTCAATAAGTGAGCCATTATTTTCTGCCTTTAAATCAAAGTAATCCATTGCTCTTGTTATATATAGGTAACTGTTGGCATCAAATCGATCAACAAATTTAAAACCTTGATGTCTTAAGTAGCTCTCCACTTGAAAGTCAGCATCGAAAGAAAATTCAATTTTATTTTTATTCTGCAAATTTCTTCCAAATTTCTCATGCAAAGATTGCTCTGAAAGATAGCTTATATGCGCAGCCATTCTAGCCACTGACAAGCCTTTAACTGGCTTAGTATTCTCAATATTGTAGTTACCTGATTTCCACTCAGGATCGGCCATAATTGCTTGCCTAGCCAGTTCGTTTAGAGCAATATTTTGAGCTGAATGATTAGTAGTTGTAGCAATAGGTATCGCAGAAAAAACATACGAAGGAAATTTGGATAACCATTCTAATACTAGCATCCCACCCATTGATCCACCTATAACAGAAAAAAGTTTCTCAATTCCAAAACTATCTATTAATAATTTTTGTGCTTTTACCATATCTCCAATAGTAACGACTGGAAAATCTAAACCATATTCCTTACCAGTTTTTGGATTTATTTCATTAGGGCCAGTTGAACCCATGCACCCACCAATGACATTAGGACATATTACAAAATATTTATTTGTATCAATTGATTTTTCAGGACCAATTAATAAAGACCACCAGCCATCTTTTTTGGTAATAGGGTGTTCACTAGCTACGTATTGGTCTCCAGTTAATGCATGACATACTAATATGGCATTAGACTTAGTTTCGTTAAGTTCACCATAAGTTGTAAAAGCTGTCTTAATTGGACCAATAGATTTGCCACAATCTAAAACTAGTGGGTCTTCACTTGATCCAAGATCTATAATTTTATTATTACTCATTTTTCTAATCTATAATATTTCTATCGAGCATAAAAAAACCGCCTATCAACTAAGTTCGGCGGCCTACAGATCACCTCTTTAGCTGGATTTATTTTGCGCCCGCAAGCTGTTTTTCAAATCAGCGCATTTATTTATTACTATTTGCGTCAAAATAAGTCAATTGACTTAATCAATAAACATCAAATTATAAAAGAATTTCTTTAAAATTAGTCAATATTCACTTATCTATTACTAATATGAATACTAGAAACAAGCTAAAAAATATTAATCCTTATAAGGCAGGTAGCAGTAAAATTTTAGGTAAAAAAAATGTTATTAAATTATCCTCAAATGAGTCTCCATTTGGACCTAGTCTAAAAGTTTTAAAAGTAATTCAACAAGTATCGAATACTGCAAATAGGTATCCAGAGAGTGAATCGCGCAGCCTTAAAAATTCTATATCAAAAAGATATAAACTAAATAAGAAGAATATTTTTTGTGCAAATGGATCTGACGAGATTTTAGGCTTAATTTGCCAACTTTACTTAACAAAAGGTGATGAGGTAATTATTCCAAAGAATAGCTTTCTAATGTATGAAATCTATTCAAAGATTCATAATGCTAAAATAATTAAATCTAAAACTTCTAACTTTGAAGTGGATACTAATAATATTTTAAGTAATATTAATAAAAAAACAAAAATAATTTTTGTTGCCAATCCCAATAATCCTACTGGCTTATATATAGATAAAAATAATCTAAATAAGTTCATAAAAAAAATTCCAAAAAGAATTATTCTCGTACTTGATGCGGCTTATGCAGAGTACATAACAAGTAGTGATTATGAAAACGGTATGAAATATGTTTCAAAATATAAAAATATTATTGTTACTAGAACATTTTCAAAAATATACGGTTTAGCGTCTTTGAGATTAGGTTGGTGTTACGCCAATGAAGAAATTATTGAATTGCTTGATAGGATAAGAGGACCTTTCAATGTTAATAGAGTAGCACAAGAAGCAGGCAGTATTGCAATAGCGGAAGAAGATATTGAAAGAAAATTAGTAGCTCATAACCGTAAATGGCTTAAAACAATTAAGCTTGAACTTAATAAATTACCTCTAACTGTTTACAATAGCCAAGCAAATTTCATATTTATAAAGCTGAATAATGGTATAACTGAGAAAAAAAAATTAAATAAGTATTTATTAAGTAAATCTATTATTATAAGGACTCTAGATAATTATAATCTGCCTGAGTGTATTAGGGTGACAATTGGTACTGAAAGTGAAAATAAAATGCTTATAAGTGCTTTCAAGTCTTTTTTTAAAAATGCAAAGTAAATTAAAGTTTAATAAGATTGCAATCATAGGTCTTGGCTTAATAGGCTCTTCTATTGCATTAGCAATTAAGAAACATAAAATAGCTAAATCGGTATCTGGCTATGCCAAAAGCTTGAAAACAAGACAAATAGCTAAAAAAATTAAACTAGTGTCTAAAGTTGAATCATCGCTAGAAGCAGCTGTAAAAAATGCAGATTTAATAATTATCTGCACTCCATTGAGCAGTTATAAAAAAATATTTAAATCTATAAAGCTACATTTGAAAGACGGCGTGATTATCACTGACGTCGGATCTGCTAAGACTAAATCAATGCAAGAAGCACAATCAATTTTAGGTGATAAAATAGAGTTTATTCCAGCGCATCCGATAGCCGGAACAGAGAAAAGTGGACCAGAATCAGGATTTGCAGAATTATTTATAAATCGATGGTGCATTATTACACCCTTTAACATCTCTAAGAAAAAAAACGTGAATTTGATAAAAAAACTATGGGAAAAATTAGGAAGCAGTGTTGAAATAATGACTCCTCAGCATCACGATAGAGTTCTTGCAATAACTTCTCACCTGCCACATTTAATAGCTTATAATATTGTTAATACAGCTGCGGATCTTGAAACAGTTACTAAGTCTGATGTTATCAAATATAGTGCAAGTGGTTTTAGAGATTTTACAAGAATTGCTTCATCAGACCCAACTATGTGGCGAGATATATTCATAAGTAATAAAGAGGCAGTATTAGAAATGATTGGAAGATTTTCTGAAGATTTAAGTGTTTTACAAAAAGCTGTAAGATGGAATGATGAAGATGCGTTATTTAAAATTTTCAGTGGAACTAGAAAAATTAGAAAAAAAATTATTGCAGCAGGACAAGATATTGACGCTGATGATTTTGGACGAGTTAAGAAAAATTAAAATAAGCTATTTAGATCTAATTCAAAAAAAAGTATTTTCAATTTATTATCATTAATTTTCATAGGTGCAGAAAACTTTTTTTGCTTATCTTCATCATAAATATCCAGTTGAAAGTTTCCTTCAATTTTTTTATCAATTACATTAACCTTGCCATCTAGGATGATATTGCTAAAATTTTTATTAAATTCTCCTAAAATTATATTCTTTGCAATTATATTGTTTTCTTCGAACATGAAAGTTGATCTTTGAATCAAACCATTTTCAATCTTTATTGATAATCTTCCCTGTTTATTAAAGATATCAATATTTTGAGTGAAACTTCTATACTTTAAATTTGAGGAATTAGACTGGATAAAAATCTTTTTAAATGAAAATGGGGAGACACTTATTTTAATTTGCGGCACATTGATTTTAAAGAAATTTTCTGCTTCTTTCTCTAAAGATAAATTTGTTATATGTGCTTCAAGCCTGTAAGGAAAACCGGTTACGTAGATTTTTTGCGTTTGTATACCGTGACGTATGATCTCGTTATTTACTTCATTCTTGAAAACAAATGATATGTAAATCCAGTATGCCGAGTAAAGGAATAATGATATGAGTATTAGATAAAATATTTTTTTTAATGATGAAATCTTATCCATGTTTGTTAATATTTTTATAAACAATTAAGTTATTGTTTTTGTTGTAAAAAAAATAGTTATCCACAATCTGAACTCAATTAAGTTTTTCTGTGGATTGATTTTGTGCCTCAAGAAGCAATTCATCTGATTTATTTTCAATTGTATCTTCTAATAATTTACTAAATTCATCTCCAGTCAAACCAGGCTCTATCGGTTTTAGAAATTCAATTACCATTGTGCCAGGGTATCTTAAAAATTTCCTTCGAGGCCAAAAGTAGCCAGCATTCACGGCAACTGGTAAACATGGAACATTTAATCCTGTATAAAGCGCTGTAATACCGTACTTATAACGTCTTTTTTCCCCAATTGGTGTTCGAGTTCCTTCTGGAAAAATAAGTAAAGGTCTTGGATCTTTTTTCATACTTGCCCTTGATGTTCTTACTAAAGTTTCAATAGGTGTTTCACCTTTAGTTCTGTTTACATAAATAAAGTTAGCTTTTTTAAAGCATAGACCAACTATTGGTATATATAAAAGTTCACGTTTGGCAACTATACTTGGTTTATCTATTATATAATTTAAAAACATTGCTTCGGCCAAAGATTGATGTTTTGAAGCTATTAAGTATTTTTTAAATTTAGGAATATTTTCTGTGCCTCTAAATTCTACGTTTAAGTTTACTAAATACTTTAAGTTTATAAGGGCATGAATTGATTGAAATTTTATCATCCAAAACATTACTGTTCTAGGAAGAATAAATGTAAAAGGTGCAACTAGTATGGATCCTATTAAAAAAAAATAAAATACTAAGTTTGATAAAAGCGATCTGATATAAAGCATACTATATTTCAATTAATAAACTTAATGATGTTCTTGAGTATTTTATATATTCAAAAAATACTTTTCTAATTAATTCTATAGAAATATCAGAAATATTATTAATAATATCTACAGAATTATAATGTAAGGCATCTTGGCTAAAAAATCTTGAGAATTCTAGCTTTACTCTTGGAACATGATAATGAGAAGTTACAATAAGTAAATTTCTAAAGCCCAACTCTTTTGACCAGATGTAAGTCTCTCGTGAGTTTTCAAAAGTATTTGTAGAAATTCTGTCAATATCAATACAACAATCAAAAAGTTTTTTACTATTAACATCGACTCCATAAAGGTTTTTAATCTTTGTATTGCTAATTTTTTCATTAACTCCTGAAATTAATAGTCTTTGCGCAGATCCATTTTTTAAAATATTTATTCCACGAGCAATTCTATTTTTATCTCCAGTCAAAACAATAATAGCATCAATTTCATCGAACATATTAATGTCATCAATTTTGGTCTGAATTTGTGAAATGTAATAAGAAAAGTGAATAATTATAAAAGTACATATTAGGATAATCGAAGAATTTAATATTTTTCTATTAATTTGGTGTATCATGCTTGAAAATAGATTATTCTAAAAAAGTATAATTTTAACTAATTTTTTTATGATTATTTCCTGTTCGTCTTGTGGGGCAAAATATTTAGTTGATCCAGTACAAATAGGTAATGGAAGACAAGTAAGGTGCGCGCGTTGTAATTTTTCATGGTTTCAAGAAAATGATGGTCTGGCTAGTAATACTAAAGAAGTTTCAAATAAAATTATTTCAAAGAGAGACACTCAATCAGATAAAAATTTACCTGCAGTGTATAAAGAAAGAAGCTCTATTTCTCAAGATACAGTTGTTATAAGTTTCTTTTTGTTATTTATTATTGTCGCATTAGCATTTGATCAATTTAATAAAATTAATCCTTTAGAAGTAATTTATATAAAAGCTAGTTTTTTTGAATTATTTGAAAAAATTTTTGTACCAAAATAAGCAATTTTATTTTTTGGTCTCCTGAAGAATGCTCTCTTCAAAAGTTTGACGTTTTCTTACGATTCTATATGTATCTTTACTTATCAATATTTCATCGATTAAAGGCCTAACATTATAATTTGAACTCATTGAAGAACCATAAGCTCCAGTATTAAGAACTGCTAGAAGGTCACCTTCTTTTACATCGTAAAACTCATCACTTGAAATAAGTTTATCGGTTGTTTCACAAATAGGTCCAACTACATCAGTTGAGATCTTCTCAGTTGATTGAATTTCAATCAAAGGTATAATTTTGTGAAATCCTTCATATAATGCTGGTCTCATAAAGTCATTCATACCACAGTCCGTAATAATAAATTTTTTATTCCCATGAATTTTAATATAAAGAACTTTCGTAACCAGTATGCCTGCATTCCATGAAATATACCTTCCAGGTTCAAGTATAATTTTTAAAGTTTTAACATCAAAAAATTTTTTTATTAAATCTACGTATTTATTAAGTGGAAATTCTTTTATATTATTTTCATAATCAACACCGAATCCTCCACCAATGTCCAAAAATTTAATAATTTGTCGATCTCTATTTACTTCCTTAATTAGTTCACTAGTTTTTTTAAAAACTTTAGTGAAGGGCTCAATAGTTTTAATTTGACTTCCTATGTGAAAAGCAATTCCTGAAATTTCTATATCTGTAAAGGATGAATTGTTAAGAAATAAATCTTTTACGTCTGAGAAAGGGATACCAAATTTATCTCCAATACTGCCTGTTGAAATATTTTTATGAGTATCACCGATAATATCTGGATTAATTCTGATACCAACTTGTTGTCTAATATTTAGACTTTTAGCAATGTTATTAATTCTGTGTAACTCACTTACAGACTCAGCATTAATTTGAAATATTTTTTTTGAAATTGCGAATTCAATCTCTTCCTCTGTTTTTCCTACTCCAGAAAATACGATTTCACTAGGATTGATACCTGCAAGTAAAGATTTTTTTAATTCTCCTACCGATACTACATCAGCTCCAGCACCTTCTTTATTTAATAATTTTAATATAGATAAATTAGAATTAGATTTGGTCGAGTAACAAATTTTTGGACTAATTTCGTTGAAAGCCCTCTTTAGAATATTTATGTTGCTAATAAATGCATCAGAACTATAGCAATAGAAGGGAGTAGCATTTTCACTAGCTATGTCCTTAATTGCAACGCCTTCAGAATATAAAGTTCCTTTATTATAGTTGAAGTAGTTCATACTATTTAAACCCTTGTGTGGGTTATTTGATAACTAATATTTGTTTGAAGTTCATTTTGAGGAAGCTCTAGCGAACCTTTTTTTCCACAACTTAGTAGAAAAAAACTCAAAGCTAAATAAATCGTAATTATTTTCATTTATTAACCTTCTTTGCTTTTTTTATCATCTTGATCACTTCTATCTGACTAGTTCCACCATAGCTTGTTTTACTTAAAACTGCATTTTTAATGTTAAGATCTTTAAAAACTTTGTTACTAAATTTTGCATCAAATTTTCTAAATTGATCTAGAGTTAGATCTTCAAGTCTAAGAGAATTTTTTTCAGCAAAATTAACAATTTTAGCTGTTACCGTGTGAGCTCTTCTAAATGAATATTTTAAATTTTTTACAAGCCAATCAGCTAGTTCAGTTGCATTAGAGAAGCCTTGAGTTGCAGATAAATGTAAATTTTTTTTATTCAACTTTAAACTTTTTAGGATCTCAGTAATGACTTTAATAGATATATGGAGATTAGAGCTACTATCAAAAACTAATTTTTTATCTTCTTGTAAATCTTTACTATATGACAAAGGAAGTGATTTCATTATTCCAAGCATAGAAGATAGGTTGCCATTTATTAATGAGGCCTTTGCTCTAACTAATTCAGCTGCATCAGGGTTTTTTTTCTGAGGCATTATTGATGAACTTGACATCATGTCATCTTTAATTTCACAAAAATTTACCAAATTAGAAGACCATAAAACAATCTCTTCTGCTATTCTTGATAAATGCATTGCGCAAGTACTTGCAGAGTATAAGAAGTCTATAACAAAATCTCTGTCAGAGACACTGTCTATAGAATTATTTGTTGGCTTATCAAAACCAAGTTTCTTAGTGGTTAAAAATCTGTCTATTTTGAAAGAAGTTCCAGCCATAGCACATGATCCAAGTGGATTTTTATTTAATCTACCTCTAGTTTCAATAAATCTTTCAGTATCACGCATAAACATCTCATAGTATGCCATATAATAATGACCTGCTGATATAGGTTGGGCAGATTGTAGATGAGTAAATCCTGGCATCAAAACATTGATATTTTTTTCTGCATTTTTAATAATAATTTTTTTTAGAATTTTTAATTCTTCTAATATCATATCAATATCTTTTCTTAGCCATAGCTTTAAATCAGTAACTACCTGATCATTTCTTGATCTTGCTGTATGAAGTTTTCCAGCAGTATCTCCTATAATTTCCTGTAATCTACTTTCAATATTCATGTGAATATCTTCAAGCTCGGATCTGAAGACAAACTTATTTTTTTTTATTTCAATCTGAATTTTTTTTAGGCCTTTAATAATTTTATTTTTTTCTGAATTAGAGATTATTTTTTGTTTAGCTAACATTTCGGCATGAGCTATTGATCCTTCAATATCTTCATTAAACAACAGTTTATCAAAGTCTATAGATGTATTAATTTCAGTAAAAATATCATTATTTTTCTTACTAAATCGGTTTCTCAGTATAGATTCTTTTTTTCTAGACATTATTAATAATCCTACTATGTATCATTTGTATGAAATCATATGATTATAACTTCATATCTAAATTATCGGTGCTATATGCCACATTATTAATGATTTGCAACCCTTTATATGCAAACTCAGATACACTCAAAAAGATAATCTTTGAAGAAAAGCCAGGTTTTACAAGCAAATTTGAAGATGAGAACAGTTTAAGTCATAGTTTAGATAATTTTAATGGTCAACTCACATTAGTAAACCTGTGGGCTACATGGTGTGAACCTTGCAAAGAAGAAATGCCATCCTTAGATAGACTGCAAAGCAAGTTTGATAAAAACAAACTTAAAGTCATAGCAATCAATCTTGATCGAGGCCCAAAGAAAAAAGCAATTGCTTTTTTTGAAGATAATAATATTAAAAACATTTCACTATTTTTTGATAGCAAAAACAATATACCAAGGGAAGTAAAAGCTCTTGGGTTACCAGCAACTATTTTGATTGATCAAAATGGAACACAGATTGCAAAGTATCTTGGTCCCGCAGAATGGGATGATCAGTATTTTATAGATCTCTTGTCAAAATATATTTTTTAGAGCGCGCCTTCCAACTCAGGAAGAACTTGAAATAAATCAGCTACAAGACCGTAATCAGCAACATCAAAAATAGGGGCTTCTTCGTCTTTATTAATGGCAACAATAATTTTAGAGTCCTTCATGCCAGCAAGATGTTGAATAGCTCCTGAAATTCCTACAGCAATGTATAGTTCAGGTGCTACCACTTTACCGGTTTGTCCAACTTGATAATCATTAGGTACAAAGCCTGCATCTACTGCTGCTCGCGAGGCTCCTACGGCTGCATTTAATTTAGCAGCAACTTTATCTAGAAGTTCAAAGTTCTCACCATTTTGCATTCCTCTTCCACCAGATATAATTGTCTTTGCTGAAGTAAGTTCGGGTCTATCTGATTTTGTAAGTTCTTCTCCTACAAACTCAGATATTGCTGGAATATTTTGAGGATCAATTATGGAAATTTCACATGCGTTTTCAGTAATTTTACACGACTGAAAAGCAGTTGGTCTAATTGTCAAAACTTTTTTTTCGTCTGACGATTGGACTGTCGCTATAGCATTACCTGCATAAATAGTTCTGACGAACGTATCAGGTGATTCTACACCTATTATTTCGGATATCTGACTAACATCAAGTTTTGCAGATAATCTAGGCATTACATTTTTACCAGTGGTAGTTGCGGCAGCAGCAAAATAGCTATACTCACCTGATAGGTCAAACATAGCTGCAGCTAATTTTTCAGCCAAAATATTATCAAATTCATTACTATTTAAATGAATTACTTTAGATACTCCTTCAATTTTACTCGCCTCAGCGACCGCTTCATCTATATTGCTTCCTGCAATAAGAATATGAAGATCATTACCAAATTCTTTTGCGCCAGAAATAGCTTTTAAGCTTTGGTCGTTTAAAACACCATTTGCATGTTCAGTAAAAAATAATGTTGTCATATTACACCTGCCTCATTTTTAAGTTTTTCCACCAATTCAGATACTGTTTCAACTTTCACTCCAGCCTGTCTCTTAGGTGGCTCTACCACCTTCAAAACTTTTAACCTTGGAGCAACATCTACACCGTAATCACTTGGTGATTTTTGATCTATTGTTTTTTTCTTAGCTTTCATAATATTTGGAAGAGATGCATATCTCGGTTCATTGAGTCTTAGATCAGTTGTTATAACTGCCGGTAAGTTGATTTTTATTGTCTGTAAGCCTCCATCAATTTCTCTAGTAACGACAGCCTGCTCGCCCTCAATCTCTATTTTAGATGCAAATGTACCTTGAGATAGGTCAGTTAGTGCTGCAAACATTTGACCAGTTTGATTGTTGTCCCCATCAATTGCTTGTTTTCCCATGATTACAAGACTAGGATTTTCTTCTTCATAAACTTTAGCTAAAATTTTAGCTAAAGCTAATGGCTCTAGAACATCATCTGTTAAAACGTGTATACCCCTATCTGCGCCCATAGCTAAAGCAGTTCTAATAGTTTCTTGACATTGCTGGTTACCAATAGAAATTGCAATAATTTCTTCTGCTTTATTTGCTTCTTTTAGTCTTATAGCTTCTTCAACAGCAATTTCACAAAACGGATTCATTGACATTTTTACATTGTCAGTTTCAACTCCTGTCTCATCTGATTTAACTCTTATATTCACATAAGGGTCAATCACTCTTTTCACGGGTACTAAGATTTTCATTTATTATTTCTTTCTATTTATGCTTTACTCTGAAATATACTTTTAGGAATTATAGCATTTTTAAGTTTTGATCAATTAATTTAAGTGTTTTGACCAGGCTTCCAAAGCACATCTTTTTTACCATTTGCATTTTCAACTCTTGATAGGACAAAAAATAAGTCAGATAGTCTATTTACATAAGTCATTGAAAATACGTTTATTTTTTCTTTATTATTAAGTTCAACTATTAAGGTCTCTGCTCGTCTGGTCACAGTTCTCGCATTGTGTAAATATGCCGCACTGATTGAGCCACCAGGCAATACAAAAGAATTAAGACTTGAGAGAGGTTTATTAAACTTATCAATTGCGGTTTCAAGTCTTTTAACTTGGTTCTCGGTAATTCTTAAAGGTGGAAATTTAGGAGACTTAGATATAGGAGTTGCAAGGTCGGCACCAAGATCAAATAAGTCATTTTGTATTTCAGACACAATTTTAATAAGTTTCTTAGAGACATGATGTTTAACAACTCCAAGAATAGAGTTTAATTCATCTATCGTTCCATAAGCTCTTATTCGAATATTATCTTTTGATACCCTTTTTCCTGAAACAAGGCTTGTTTTTCCTTTATCACCAGTTTTAGTATATATTTTATTTAACTTTACCATGGTTAGTCAGCAGCAATGTATAGCGCAATCATTATGATAGTTATGGCTAAAAATTGAAGTAAAATTCTTAGTCGCATTAATTTATTAGAGTACTGTTTATTAAACTTTCCTCCCTTAAGCATTCCATAAATACCTGTGAATAAAACTAGTGTTACTGCCGCAATAGTAATCGGTATTAATAAGTAATAAAATACGTTCGGCATTAGTTAGAAGTAAGCAATCTTCTTGCTATGACATCTGCCTGCATTTCAGCGGCACCCTCAAAAATATTAAGAATTCTGGAGTCACAAAGAAGTCTGCTGATAGGATATTCCAGAGCAAAACCATTACCGCCATGTATTTGTAATGAGTTGTCTGAAGTAGCCCATGCAACTCTAGCTCCAAGAAGTTTAGCCATACCAGCTTCAAGGTCACATCTGTTCCCTTTATCTTTCTCTCTTGCAGAGTAGTAAGTTAGCTGTCTTGCAGCCATGATTTCAGTAACCATAGATGTTATCTTAGAGGATACTCTTGGAAATTCGTATATTGACTTACCAAACTGATTTCTATCAAGGGCATATTGCATCCCCGTTTCCATCGCTGATTGTGCTACCCCCACAGCTCTAGCGGCAGTTTGAATTCTTGCAGACTCAAATGTTTCCATCAATTGTTTGAAACCCTTGCCTTCTTCACCACCTAGCAAGTTTTCTCCCTTAACCTTAAAATCATCAAAAGCAATTTCATATTCTTTCATGCCCCTGTAGCCTAGTACCTCAATTTCACCACCAGACATTCCATCGCTAGGAAACATATTATCATCATCGCCTCTTTCTTTTTCAGCCAAGAACATAGATAAACCTTTGTATCCTTTTTCATTTGAATTAGATCTTGCTAGCAATGTCATCAGATCACTTCTAGCGCCGTGAGTGATCCAAGTTTTGTTGCCAGTTATAGAATAATCATCACCATCTTTTACAGCTCGAGTTTTTAACGAAGCTAGGTCTGAACCTGTATTTGGCTCGGTAAAGACAGCTGTAGGAAGAATTTCCCCTGAGGCAATTTTAGGAAGCCATTTTTTCTTTTGCTCCTCTGTTCCACCAATTAATAAAAGCTCAGAAGATATATCTGTTCGTGTTCCCAGAGATCCAATCCCAATATAACCTCTTGCTAGCTCTTCCGTTACAACACACATGGAAAGTTTACTCATTCCAAGTCCACCATATTCTTCGGGAATGGTTAGTCCAAAAATGCCAAGCTCTGACATTTTATTTATGACCTCCATCGGAATTAATTCATCTTTCAGATGCCACTCATGTGCATGAGGAACTACATCTTCTTCAACAAATTTTTTAAATTCTTGAATAATCATTGAGGAGGTATCATCTAGTCCTAAGTTACCAAAATTTTTACTTGAGAAACTATTTTGTAGAATGTCAGCAAGCTTAACTCTATCTGAAGCCTCATTGCCATTTAACATAAGATCTTTTACAGATGTAGTTGAAAGTTCATTAAATAAACCGTTTTTTAAACCTAAGTCTTGAGGTCGGGCATATTCCATCTGTGACATTGGGATACCATGCCATAATTGAGATAAGTATTCCGAAAATGCAAACTGTAATATTAATTGCTCTGTTTCTAAAAACTTATTTTCACTCTCAAGTCTTTCAGCCCAATTTAATAATTCAGTGAGGGTAGCTTTGTATGTTGCTATCCAAGCTAGGCTGTGAGCAGCATGCTGTTCTCTAGCCATAAGACCTTTAGAAACAACACCGTCTTCCATAACAAGTTTTTTAACCTGCTCCTTGGCTGCATCTGAGTACTTATTTATAGATTCTAGAGAGTCCCTACACTTTATTAATAAATTATCCATATTGATTAAGCTTCCTTGATTGTTTTTAAGCCAGTTTTATTGGCGCCTACTAAAACTGCCATATTTCCTGCCTTATGTTCATTATTCATCATTTTTTCGTGAGCAAGAGGAATTTTATCCCATTCAAAAACTTCTGACATGCAGGGATTTATAGCTCCATCGTGTACTAGGTTATTTGCTGCATTTGCTTGTTTTGAGTTTCCAAAGTGTGAACCTTGCAGTCTCTTACTGTGCATCCATAAATATCTAGCATCTAATGTAAGATTGTAACCTGTAGTTCCGGCACAAATAACAACCATGCCTCCTCTTTTTACTATAAACATAGAAACTGGAACTGTAGTTTCACCTGGATGTTCAAAAACCATATCTACATTTTTACCCTTACCAGTGAATTCCCAAAGCGCCTTACCAAACTTTCTAACTTCTTTCATGTAAGCATTATATGCTTCTACATCATCAATATCCGGATGCTCACCCCAGCAGTTGAAGTCTTTTCTATTTAATACGCCAACCGCACCTAAGCTTTTAACATATTCTGCTTTTGAGTTATCAGAGATAACTCCAATTGGTTTAGCGCCAACAATACTTGCAAGCTGTACAGCGAAGCTTCCAAGACCACCTGATGCACCCCAAACTAATACAAATTGTCCTGGCTTAAGTTCATTAGGAGCATGTCCGAATAACATTCTGTAAGCAGTAACGAGAGTCAGATTGTAACAACCACTTTCTTCCCAACTTAACTGAGGCGGCTTTCTCATTAACTGATGAGCTTGGACCGCAGTAAATTGTGCAAATGTTCCATCGGCAGTTTCATAACCAAAAACTTTATTAGACTCGGATAACATTGGTTCTCCACCATTAACTTCTTCATCTTCATGATCCCAAGTCATCGCATGAATTACAACTTCATCGCCAACCTTCCATTTTTTTACGTTAGATCCAACCTTCCATACGATTCCAGATGCATCTGATCCGGCTATGTGATAATCTTTTTTTGTTACATCAAGAACTGAAATTGGTTTTCCAAGTCCAGCCCATACTCCATTGTAATTTACACCAGCGGCCATCACTAAAACTAAAACATCACTAGGCCCGATTTCAGGAATATCAAATTCTTCTGATTGAAAGGACTGCATTGGATTTCCGTGCCTATCTTTTCTAATTACCCACGCGTGCATTTTATTTGGAACAAATCCTAAAGGGGGCACTTCACCTATTGCATAAATATCTTTTTCTTCAGTAGTCATTATTATTGTCTCCTAAGTGTGAAATTTATTCGAAATATAGCCTAATTTAATCTTTTTTCTAGGTTAATAGCCAGTTTATGAAGAAAAATATGTACACTTCTTTTTTCTAGGTTTATAGCCAGTTTGTTATTATTAATATATTAGATATAACTAGAACAAATAAATTGAAAAACAAGCTCAAGGACTAAAAATGACAGATAAACCATGGTTAATTCGGACTTATGCTGGGCATTCAACAGCTAAAAAATCTAATGAGCTTTACCTTAAAAACCTTGCAAAAGGGCAAACAGGGCTATCTATTGCTTTTGATCTTCCTACACAGACAGGTTATGACAGTGACCATATTCTTGCTAGCGGCGAGGTTGGTAAAGTAGGAGTTCCCATAAGTCATATAGGAGATATGAGAACTCTTCTTAATAAAATCCCTCTAGATCAAATGAACACCTCCATGACGATAAATGCCACTGCTGCTTGGTTATTAAGTTTATACATTGCATTAGCTGATGAACAAAAAATTGATAGAAATAAACTACAAGGAACAACTCAAAACGATATTATTAAAGAGTACTTGTCTAGAGGCACTCATGTTTTTCCACCCGCACCAAGCCTTCGACTTATATCTGACATGATTACTTTTACATACACTGAATTACCAAAGTGGAATCCGGTAAATATTTGTTCATATCATTTGCAAGAAGTAGGAGCTAAACCTGTTCAGGAATTAGCTTTTGCTTTATCTACTGCAGTTGCATATTTGGACAGAGTAAAAGAGTCTAA